>ERZ834859.876-NODE-876-length-37789-cov-5.446388_pt1 | contig 37789 bp, 48 predicted proteins | sample MGYA00519947_ERZ834859 | MGnify/ENA primary metagenome ERZ834859 (study PRJEB31850, sample SAMEA3708763) | human gut metagenome | biome: human gut; feature: human-associated habitat; material: faeces | place: China | collected 2014 ...
CTAATAGATCGACCCGCTGCTTTTGCACGCGAATCTGTTCATTTAGAACCTTCATTTGTGCGGAAAGCTTTTCCTGCTCGGAGTCATTCTCCGTAAAGGAAGAGGTGACACGCCGCATTTCCGTATCAAGCGTTTTTGCCTGTTCAATAATATTATTGAGTTGTTTTCTGTACTCTGCTTCCCCGTCAATTCCGATTTTAGGTCCGATATTTACGGCCATAATTTTATCACCTCAGCTTTAGCAATCCGTCCATAGAACAGGGTTCTTTTATCTTTTTAGGCTCTGCTCCATTAAAAATAGAAAAGCAGGAAATCATGTCGCACATCTCTGCATAAGAGGTGCATAGGATTTCCTGCTTGCTCATATTCAGCATTCTTCCATAGAATAAAAACCAGGCCCGGTTAAACCTTATTTTGCGGCTTTTTCCTTTTTTTTTGCGGGTTCAACCTCCACGGTTTCCCCGCCCATAGCCTTAGCAATAATTGCCAGGATTCCGCCTTGACACAAAGAAAGATATTCGTTGACGGGCATATTGAGAAGCTCCTTTGTATTGAGCGGTTGCTTCTCGTACGCCGGATCACCAAAGGCCCGCTGCTCTTCAGCACCATTGCTCAGCGCCGCCAAAATCTTGATTGAAACTTTTGCCAGCTCCCCGGTAGGCAGCTGGTTAATCTCGTTGATTCTGTCAAAATCCTTGCCGGGGCAAAGGTCGGAAATATCTGAAAAGGCCTGCACGGTCAATGCTAGCGGATATTCTTTCCCTCCAACGGTTATGCTTACCATCTTACGCGCCTCCTCCGGTAATCTTGAAGAAAGCCTTCAGAATTTCCTCTGCTTCGGTTTCGGTCTCCTGATCGTCAAAAATCTTCTGGAAATTTTTCGCGCAGTGTGGTATCATGAATTTACTTATGAAATTTCGCGAGGAAGTGATGTTATGTCGCTGTTACATTCCATTTTATTGGGTTTGGTTCAAGGCGTGGCAGAGTTTTTGCCAATTTCCAGCTCCGGACATCTGGCAATCGTAGAGCAGATATTAGGTGTGAAGGGCGCTGTGGAGGTGCCTGGATTTTTTGACGTCCTGCTGCATTTGGGCACATTGGCGGCGGTCTTTGTGGCTTACTGGCCGGAGATCTGGGAGATGATCCAGGAGTTTTTCCGGGGGATCAGTGACCTGATCCACGGCACAACGCCTACTCCGGTGCCTCCGGCGCGGCGGATGATCCTGTTGGTGATCGTGGGTACACTGCCCTTGTTCGCAATTTTGGGAATCAAGGACTGGATCGAGAGTCTGAGCAGTAATCTGTATGTGGTAGGCGGTGCGCTGATCGTGACAGGCTGCCTGCTGTTCGCTTCGGACCGGGTACGGAAGGGACGCAAGAATGAGCATAGTGCCCGGATGACCGATGCACTGATCGTAGGTGCTGCGCAGGCGCTGGCTACCTGTCCGGGACTGTCCCGCTCCGGTACGACGATCTCCGTGGGCTGCTTCCTTGGCTTTGAGCGGAAGTTTGCGGTCCGCTATTCCTTCATCATGTCGATCCCTGCTGTATTAGGTGCGAATATTCTGAGCCTGAAGGACGCACTGGGGGGTGAGGTCATCTGGAAAGATGTACCGGTGTACCTGCTGGGCGTTCTTGTGGCGGCTGTTGTGGGCTATGCCTGCATCCGGCTGCTGAAGATGATTGCGGCAAAGGGAAAATTCGGAGCCTTTGCCTATTATTGCTGGGCAGTAGGTCTGCTGACCGTGATTTTGACGCTGGTCGGGGCGTGACCCCGAGTTCGGTAGGTCTATTTGGCACATCCATGGATTTTTCAATATGCGGAGGGTTTGATCGTGGCTTCCACATCACAGAAGAAAACAACAAAAAAAACAAGCGGCAAATCCGGCAGCCGGACTACCGCTAAAAAGCCGCAGCCACGGCCTATCCGCCGGGAGGTAGGCGGCGTGGTATGCCTGGTCCTAGCACTGTGCGTATTTGTCAGCTATTTTGGAATCAGCGCGATCTTCATTGACTGGCTGGCTGTTCTCATCAAGGGCCTGCTGGGGTATGGCTACTGGCTGTTTGGACCGGCGCTGGTGCTGGCGGGCTGCATTCTGCTGTTCCACCATGGACGGCCTGTGACTTTGCGGGTGACCAGCGCGCTGCTGCTGCCGGTGCTGCTGGGAACGTTGTGCCACATGCTGCTGGTGAAGGAGGCATATGCTTCCTCTATCGGGATCATTCCGGCCATGTGGAAAGACGGCGTGGCCTTGAAATGCGGCGGCGTGATCTCCGGCACACTGGGCCAGGGGTCTGTGGCTGTATTTTCCAAAATCGCGTCAATAATCATCTTTACGGTGCTGTTTGTGGTGCTGCTTATGGTGGCGCTGCGGCTCACCGTGGGGGCCTTGATCGAGAAGCACCGGGAGCGGCCCAAGTACGAGGAGGAGCCGGAACCGGAGAAGCCTGTCAGAGAGGCGAAGCGGCCGCAGGAGACCGTTGCTGCCATCCCGGCAGAAAGCGCCCGGTCCCGGATTGATATTCCGGTGGACGATCCGGTGAATGCTCCGGCACCCAAACCGGAAAAGACTGGCTTTACCAGCTTTTTCCGGCATAAGTCCGATAAGCAGAAAACCCCGGCGCAGGTGGTGGCACAGTCCGGGACTGCGGAACCGGTGGTCAGCGTGATGGAGGAGGGCGATCCCTTTGCCAATGCGCGGGTCCATCCGTCTCCCGCACCGGCTCCGGTGCCTATCGGCCAGCAGCCCCCGGCCAAGGCAATCCCCACCATGGAGCCGGTGGTGGTGTCTACGCCGGCGGAGCAGCCGGAGAATGCCCCGGTTCCTGCCGCAGTAAATACTCCCGCGCAGGGGACGGCGCCTGCTGCCGCACCTGCTGTGCAGGAGCCGCTGACCAAAAAGGCGGCGGCCCAGGCCGTAGCTGCGGAGACAGCTGCGGTTACGGCGGAAATCGCTGAAAATATGGCGGGGAGCGAGGCGGAATACCGCTACCCGCCGGTGAGTTTGCTGCATGAAAATGGCGGGGAGAACCACATGGCTGCCGGGGCGGAGCTGCGGAACAATTCTCGCCGCCTTGCGGAGACTTTGGCCAGCTTCGGCGTGGACGCCAAGGCAGGCGACGTGATCCACGGGCCGTCGGTCACCCGGTATGAGTTTACCTTGGATCAGGGTGTAAAGCTCTCCAAGATCACTAATTTGCAGGACGACATCGCCTTGGCGCTGGGCGCCAGCGGCGTCCGTATTGCCGCCGTGCCTAATAAAATCTCTGTGGTGGGTATTGAGGTGCCCAACAAGACGGTGACGCCGGTGCTGATCCGGGATGTGATCGAATCCCGTGACTTTGTGGAGCATCCTTCCAAGACGGCCTTCGCCTTGGGACGGGATATCGGCGGACGGAATATCATCGGCAATATTGAAAAACTGCCCCATGTGCTGATCGCCGGTACCACCGGCTCCGGTAAATCCGTGTGCACCAATTCCCTCATCATCAGTCTGCTGTATAAGTCTACGCCGGACGAGGTGCGCTTTATCATGGTGGACCCGAAAATGGTGGAGCTGGCCCCCTATAACGGCATTCCCCACCTGTTGATCCCGGTGGTGACAGATCCGAAAAAGGCGGCGGGCGCTTTGCAGTGGGCCGTGTTTGAGATGATGAAGCGCTATAAGACCTTCTCGGAAAACGGCGTGAAGAAGCTGGAGGAGTACAACAAGCTGGCCGCCGTCAGAGAGGATCTGGAAAAGCTGCCCAGCGTAGTGGTGGTCATTGACGAGCTGGCGGACCTGATGTTGGTGGCGGCGAAGGAGGTGGAGGAATCCATCTGTCGTGTGGCCCAGATGGGCCGTGCCGCCGGTGTGCATCTGGTGATCGCCACTCAGCGGCCCTCTGCTGACGTCATCACCGGCCTGATGAAGGCCAATATCCCCAGCCGGATCGCTTTTGCAGTGGCCTCCTCTCTGGAATCCCGGATCATTCTGGACACCACCGGCGCGGAAAAGCTGGTTGGTAAGGGCGATATGCTTTACGCCCCGCTGGGTGAGGGAAAGCCCACCCGTGTTCAGGGCTGCTTTATCTCTCCGGAGGAGATCGAGGACGTGGTGTCCTATGTGAAGGAGACCGGCGAGGCCAACTACTCTCAGGAGGTCATTGCCCAGATCGAGCAGTCCGTCCAGGAGAAGGAGAACAAGGGCAGCAAGGGTGCCTCCGCTGCCGCCGATACGGAAAGCAGCGACGAGGACGAGCTGCTGCCCGCCGCTGTGGATGTGGTGCTGGAAACGGGACAGGCCTCTGTATCTATGCTGCAGCGACGGCTGAAGCTGGGGTATTCCCGGGCGGCCCGTTTGGTGGACCAGATGGAGGAACGGGGAATCGTGGGACCATTTGAAGGCTCCAAGCCCAGACAACTGCTTATCACCCGCGCCCAGTGGGACGAAATGCAGATGGGGGGCGCTCCGGCAGTTGAGGATGCGCCGCCGTTTGACACAGGCGATGAATAACAAAGGCGGCGGGAATTCCCGCCGCCTTTTGTTTGAAAATTAACAGGCTTTTTCCACTTGACAAATGTCAGAAAGTGTCTATAATGAATTTCAAATCGACAAAAGCCATGACAAAGTCAGCCGTTTCAGACCGACCGTCAGCGAGGGGGGACAGTGCAAGCCCCCGGTCAGGAGAGATGGTACGCCGCTTTGGAGCAGCCCGCGAGGAGCGGGACGACCCATCCCCGTTACAGGATGACATGAGATACCCGCGCAGCGCGCGTGCGGGTAAATCAGGGTGGTACCGTGAAGTTTTTTCGCCCCTGACAGGAGTCAGGGGCGATTTTTATTTTCCATTTTGGAGGAGGAAGTCCCATGAAGTTTTCCAGTAAGATCTTGAAGTGCCAGTTATCTCCGGTTCGTAAGTTCAACCCCTGCGCAGATCAGGCAGTTGCCGCAGGCCGGACCATTTACCATCTGAATATCGGCCAGCCGGATGTAAAGACCCCGGAGTCCTTCTATCAGGCGGTCCGGGAATTCCGGGAGCCGACACTGGAATACGCACCTGCCTCCGGCCTGCCCGCCTATATCGACGCTGTGCGGGGCTATTACGCCAAACTGGGCGTGAAGCTGGAGCGGGAGGACATTCTGGCCACCTCCGGCGGCGGTGAGGCCCTGGAATTCATCATGGCCTGTATCTTGGACGATGGCGATGAACTGCTGGTGCCGGAGCCCTTCTACGCCAACTACAATACCTTCACGTTTATGAGCGGCGGCGTGATCCATCCCATTCCCACCTCCGCTGACAACGGCTATCGCTTCGCGGACCGGAAGCTGATCGAATCCCAGATCAACGAGCGCACCCGGGCAATTCTGGTCACCAACCCCGGCAACCCCACCGGTCTGGTGCTGACCCACGAGGAGATGCGGGTCATCGCGGACGTGGTCAAGGAGCATGACCTGTTCCTGGTGGCGGACGAGGTGTATCGGGAATTTATCTACGATGACGAGCCCATGGGTACCTTCTGCGAGATGGAGGACATCAAGGATCATGTGATCGTGGTGGATTCCATTTCCAAGCGGTTCTCCGCCTGTGGCGCCCGCATTGGCTCCATCATTTCCCGGAACCGGGAATTTATGGCCGAGGCCATGAAGCTGTGCCAGGGCCGCCTGTGCACTGCCACCCTCGATCAGGCGGGCGCCGCCGCCATGTACGAGCATGTGCAGCCTTCCTACTTCAAGGAGGTCCGGGACGAGTACAAGAAGCGGCGGGACGCTGTGGTAGAGGAGCTGAACAAGATCCCCGGCACCAAGTTCCATACGCCGGACGGCGCCTTCTACATGATGGTAACGCTGCCGGTGGACGATGTGGAAAAGCTTCAGTATTTCCTGCTGGAGGAATTTGAGGACAACGGTGACACGGTGATGTACGCCCCCGGCAGCGGCTTCTATGCCGATCCCGCCGATGGCCGCAGCGAAATCCGGATCGCCTATGTCCACAACTGCGACTATTTGCGCCGGGCCATTCAGCTTTTGGGCAAGGGCATTGCCGCCTATAACGCAAAGCGAGGCGCCTGATGCTGCGGCACATCGTGATGTGGAAATTCCGCCCCGGCACGGAGGCGGAGCGGGACCTTTTCCTCACTGGCTTGCAGGGGCTTTACGGGGCCATCCCGGAGCTGAAAAGTTGTCAGGTCCTCCGGGGCATGGAGGGCAGCGACTATGACGCTGTGCTGATCTCGGAATTCGCGGATCAGGCGGCGCTGGAAGCCTACAAGAACGATCCCCGGCACAAGGCGGTCTCCGCTCTGTGCAAATCCATCCGGACGGACCGGGCGGCGGTGGACTGTCTGCTGCCGGATCCGGAGGAATAAGCAAAAAACGTCGGCGGTTTCCTTCAAGGTCGCTGAACAGACGGCGGAACACAAGCTGAAAACAGGGAGGATACGGCAATGGCCGTTTATACGGAGACAAAGACCTACCACACCAAGGCCCACATGGGCATGATCGACGTCACAGAGGATTTCCGTCATGCGGTGGAGGAGGCAGCCCGGCAGAAGAATATCCGGAACGGTGCGATCACCGGTTTTACCACCGGCGGCGTGGCGGCGCTGACCACGCTGGAATTTGAGCCGGGACTGGTGGGGCATGACCTGAAGGCTGCGCTGGATGTGTTTTCCCCTTACCGGGACGAAAAGGGCCGGGTGATCCACTATCAGCACCACGACACCTGGCATGATGACAACGGTTCCTCCCACATCAAGGCGCTGCTGCTGTCCCCCTTCATCACGGTGCCCATTGTGGCGGGACGAATGACGCTGGGACCCTGGCAGAATTTGACCTTGGTGGAGTGCGACACCCGGGATCGGGTGCGGGACATCGTGTTTCAGGTCATGGGAGAGTAAGCAAAAAGCGGAACGGATCAGAACGCATCAGCAAGAAAGTCTCGGCTTGCCGGGGCTTTCTTTTTTGGGAAAAGCAGGTATAATAACAGAGAAAGGATGTGGTTTCATGCTGCAATCCACCCTGTGCTATCTGGAACGGGGAGACGCATACCTGATGCTCCATCGGGTGAAAAAGGAACATGACGCCAACCGGGATAAGTGGATCGGCATTGGCGGCAAGTTTGAGGACAAGGAAAGCCCGGAGGACTGTCTGCTGCGGGAGTGCCGAGAGGAGACAGGCCTGACCCTGACAGACTACCGCTACCGGGGACTCGTGACCTTTGTGAATACGGAGTGGCCCACGGAGTATATGCACCTGTTTACCGCTACCGATTGGACCGGAGAACCTCACGTCTGCGATGAGGGGGATCTGGCGTGGATCAAAAAGGCGGAGCTGCTGACCCTGCCCATGTGGGAGGGAGATAAAATCTTTCTGCGGCTGCTGGATTCCGACGAACCGTTTTTCTCCCTGAAATTGTGTTACGCTGGGGATCGGCTGGAAAGTGCGGTCCTGAACGGGAAGCAGGTGGAGCTGTGAAAAAGGTATTGCTGTTTGGGTTTGAAACGCTGCCGGAGATCTTAACGGTGGCGGGTATCGTTCAGCAGTTCGGCGGAGAGGCCGTGCCGGTGGCGAAGGAGAGCTGCGGCCTGACGCTGGATGCTCTGGCCCAAGGAAAGACCGGCGGAAAGAGCGGTGTGCCCATCGGCGGGAAGATGCTGGTATTCTGCGGTTTGGAGCGGGAGTTGGACGGCCTGTTGGCGGCGCTGCGTCAGGCCGGGGTCATATGCCTGAAGGCGGTGCTGACGCCGGACAACCGAAGCTGGACGCCGGGACGGCTTTACCGGGAGCTTCAGCGGGAACACCGGGCTATGGGGAGGGGATAGAATGAAAATCCTGATCTCAGCGTGTCTGCTGGGCCTTCCCTGCCGGTATGACGGCACATCCAAGCCACAACTCTGGGTGGAGGAACTGGCGCGGCGCCACGAGTTGATCCCGATGTGCCCGGAGCAGATGGGCGGTCTGCCCACCCCGCGAAATCCGTCGGAACGGCGGGGGGACCGGGTGGTGATGTGCACCGGGGAGGACGTGACGGAGCAGTACCGCCGGGGGGCGGCGTGTGCCTTGCGGCTATATCAGCTGCTGGGCTGTAAGGCGGCGGTGCTGAAGGAGCGAAGCCCTTCTTGCGGCTGCGGAGCCGTTTATGACGGCACATTTACCGGCACCCTCACCGCCGGGGACGGCGTAACGGCGGCACTGCTGCGGGCACACGGAATCCGTGTGCTGGGAGAGAGTCAGGTTTTGGAGTTGTTGGCGCCAGACGGGGAAAAACCGTAAAAGGCAGGTGAAATGATTCCGAAATGTATAATCATGCCGAAATATGACGAAGCGGAGATGGGAAAAGCCATCTCCGCTTCGATTTTAGAAAATTCAAGGGGTGTCGATGTGGGCGCGGATGCGCTGCATGATCATCTCCAGGGCCACCAGATTGCGGCCGCCCTCCAAGACGATGATGTCGGCAAATTTGCGGCTTGGCTCCACATACTGCTCGTGCATGGGTTTTACCGTGGTGAGGTATTGGGTGACAACAGATTGGAGCGTCCGGCCCCGTTCCTCCACATCCCGCAAAGCACGGCGGAGGATGCGGACGTCGGCATCCGTCTCCACAAAGATCTTAATGTCAAACATATCCCGGAGAGTGGGGTTCTGGAAAATCAGGATGCCCTTTACGATGATAACCTTGGTAGGGAGGATTTCCCGGGTCTCCTCCGTGCGGTTGTGCTCCACATAAGAGTAGACCGGGCAACGGATGGGGCGGCCCTCTTTCAACTCCTTCAGATGCTCGATGAGCAGCTCCGTATCAAAGGCGGCGGGGTGGTCATAATTTACCTTGGCCCGTTCTTCCAGAGTCTTGCCGTCCTGACGCTTATAGTAATTGTCATGGCCGATGACGGTGACTTCCGGGCCGAAATGCTCTTTCAGATGCCGGGTGAGGGTGGTTTTGCCGAAGCCGGTACCGCCGGCGATACCGATCAGGATGGTACTCATGAGGAACCTCCCATTTCATATAAAGTAGCGGGCACGTGGGGTGCGTATTGGTGATGGCAGGCGTATTTTTCACGTTTGGTTGACAGTATATAATTTTATTATAGGTGTCCGATAACATGAAAGCAAGAAAAAGTATGAAATTCCTGTGAAATCGACCCGGCTCTACTTGACTGAATGCACAAAAATCGGTATTATGTAAAGTATAAATTTACGAGAGTCTGATACTGTCGAGTGCGGATACAAGGAGGACCACTATGGCGATGAAGCGCTGTCCCGACTGCGGGGAGAAATACTCCGATACCTATAAGTATTGCCCCTTCTGCGAGGAGGAAGAGGTTTTGCGAAAGGGCAAGGACCGGGGAGGCCGGCGGGCCCGGCAGAGCCGTCATTTCAGCGTGCTGACGCCGATACTGGTGGTGCTGATCCTGATCATGGCGGGGATTTTGCTTTTCCTGCTGCGGGATGACAAAAGTCCTACCGGCCCCAAGGACCCGGTGACGCCTCAACCTGGCGTGGTGACGCCGGTGCAGCCGGATGACAGCACGGAGAAGAATCCCTCGGAACCGGGCGAGATGGAGGAGCCTGAGGACAATACGGATCCCGGCGTGATGCCGGATGAACCGGATACCACCACGCCCATTACACCCACAACACCTACCACGCCGGGCACAATGACCGGCAGTACCGCCACTGTGGTGAACGCCGCTACCGGCGTTAATGTCCGACCGGACCCCAGCACCAGCGGTACGCCCATTGCTTCCCTGAAAAACGGCGACGAGGTGAAGGTGGTGAAGGACGCCGGGAACGGCTGGTATGAGATCACGTTCTCCGGCCCCGGCGGCCGGGATACCACCGGTTATATGAAGGGTGAATTCCTGTCAACCACAGCGGTGACCACTTCCACAGGTGCCTCCGGCACCACCACGGGCACAACAGGTACAACCACGGGTACTACCACAGGTACGGCCGGCAGCACCACAACCACGTCCGGGGCCCTGAAAACCGGCAGCGGTAAGGTGACCAATGCCGGCGGCGGTGTGTTCGTCCGTTCCGGTCCTGGCAAGAGCTACGATTCCATTGCATCCCTGACAAACGGCAGCGATGTGAAGATCGTGAAGAGCGCCGGTGACGGCTGGTATGAGATCACCTTCTCCGGCCCCGGCGGCCGGGATACCACCGGCTACATGAAGGGCGATTATCTGACCAACAGCTGAGCATACGCTTTTCCGACAGCTCCCCGGACGCGGCGCGTTCGGGGGGCTGTTTCCCCATTGCCAAGGTGGGAAAATCATGGTATGATGCAGCTATCGGTCCGCCGGAGGCGGACAGCAGCCGGAAAAAGCGGCTGTACTCTGTGAGAGGAGCTTTGAATTTTTCATGACCACCAAGGAATTTCAGGAGCGGTCCGATCTGCGGATCTTTCTGTCTTATTTCAAACCCCATAAGAAGCTGTTTGTGCTGGATATGGTCTGCGCCCTTACCATTGCGCTGATCGATCTGGCCTTTCCGTACCTGTCCCGCTGGTGTATGTACGAGTTGCTTCCGCAGAACGCATACCGCACCTTTTTCACGGTGATGGCAGTGGCCGCAGCGGCTTTTGCGGTGCGGGGGGTGTTGACCTATATCATCGGCTACTACGGGCACACTTTTGGTATTCTGGTAGAGGCGGACATCCGCCGGGATCTGTTCCGCCACATGCAGGAACTGGATTTCGGCTACTATGACCGCAATCGGACCGGCGCTTTGATGAGCCGCCTGACCAGCGAGCTGTTTGAGATCACGGAGCTGGCCCATCACGGCCCGGAGGATATTTTCATCTCCGGCGTGACCGTCATCGGCGCCCTTGTCATCATGTTTACGATCCAGTGGCGGCTGGCGCTGGTGATCGCCGCCATTCTGCCGGTGTTTTTGATCGTGGTGTGGACCTGCCGCCGGTCGATGAGTCAGGCGTCCCGCCATGTGAAGCAGAAAACCGCCGCCATTAACGCGGGGATCGAGTCCGGTATCTCCGGCATCCGCACGGCAAAGGCCTTCGCCAACGAGGCGGAGGAACTGGAGAAGTTCAATGTCTCCAATGACATTTATAAAACCTCCAAGAAGGAATTTCATAAGGCGATGGGCCGATTCAACGGCGTGATGGAATTCTTCCTGTCCATTCTCTCCGTGGCGGTGATCGCCGCCGGCGGCGTCCTCATTATGCGGGGCGAGCTGAACACCGTGGACCTGATCACCTTCAGTCTGTATATCACAACCTTTGTGAATCCCGTTCGGAAGCTGGCCAACTTTTCCGAGCTGCTGGCCAACGGCACTGCCGGTTTTTCCCGCTTTCTGGAGCTGATGCGGACGGAGCCGGCCATGAAGGACGTGCCGGACGCCGTGGAGCTGACCGACGTAAAGGGACAGGTGGATGTGGACCACGTCAGCTTTGCCTATGAGGGAGATCTGGATGTGCTTCACGATGTGGATCTGCATATCAAGGCGGGAGAGACGCTAGCGGTGGTGGGCCCCTCCGGCGGCGGAAAGTCTACCCTGTGCAAGCTGATCCCAAGATTTTACGATGTGACGGACGGTGATATCCGCATCGATGGACAGGATGTGCGCCACGTGACCCAGCGCTCTCTGCGGCAGCAGGTGGGCGTGGTGCAGCAGGACGTATTTCTGTTTGCTGACAGTATTCTGAACAACATCCGCTGCGGCAAGCCGGAGGCAACCGAGGAGGAGGTCATCCGAGCAGCGCAGCTGGCAGAGATCTATGACGATATTCAGGCCATGCCTGACGGTTTGGAGACCTATGTGGGCGAGCGGGGGACGCTGCTCTCCGGCGGACAGAAGCAGCGGATCTCCATTGCCCGGATCTTTTTGAAAAATCCGCCGGTGCTGATTTTGGACGAGGCCACCTCGGCGCTGGACAGCGTGACGGAGGCAAAATTGCAGGAGACCTTTGAACGGCTTTCCCAGGGGCGGACTACCATCATCATTGCCCACCGACTGTCCACCGTGCGGAACGCGGACCGCATCGCGGTGATCGAGGACGGCCGGGTGGCGGAGCTGGGGCGGCATGATGAGCTGATGGCGAAAAACGGCGCTTATGCCCGGTTGGTGCGGACACAGGAGCTGCGCCATGGATAAGAGCAAGCTGCTGGACCAGTGCGGCGCTCTGGGAGAGGACCGGACGCTGCTGGCCCGGGTACTGGATCGGGCCAAGCAGGCATCAGAGCGGAATATCCCGGCGGCAACGGACTTTTTAAGCCCCGCCCAGCAGGCGCAGGCCGCCGATCTGCTTCATGCGGCGGGAATTCCGGAAACAGCATATATCCGCTGGGGCGGCTATGACGGCGCGGAACGGGCGGTGCTCCTGTTCCTGCCGGATTGGATGGACCCTTCGGACGCCGGAACGTACAGCCCCATCCGGTGTCTGCGGGCGGCCTTCCGGGAGGGAGAGAATCTGACCCACCGGGATTTTTTGGGCAGTCTCATGGGCATGGGGATCGTCCGGGAGAAAATCGGAGATATTTTAGTAGGGCCGGCCAGCGCCGATGTGCTGGTGCTGGATACCGTGGCGGAATTTCTGGCGCAAAGCTGGGAGTCCGCCGGACGGGTAAAGCTGCAGGTGGCGGAGATCGACCCCGGCTGCGTCCACATCCCGGAGATCCGACGGGAGGAACGGCGGGATACGGTGTCCTCCCTGCGGCTGGACGCCGTGTGCTCCACCGGCTTCCGCATGGCCCGGGGCAAGGCAGCGGCACTTATCGAAAGCGGCCGGGTGCAGCTGAACTGGCGGGAGTGCACGAAGCCGGATCGGACGGTTTCCGAGGGCGATACGGTCTCTGCAAGGGGCTTTGGGAAATTTGAGCTGACGGAGGTGGGAGCCTTGACGAAAAAGGGCCGCATCCCCATCACCGTGCAGTGCTATAAGTGAGAGGTGGTTTCTGTGCTGGAATATGAATTTGAACGGGTGGACTGCACCGGCTCCGGCGGGTACAGCTTTTTGGGCGGCGTTGGACTGGCAACAGTGGGCCATCAGGAGATCATCCGGAAATGGGCTGCCGACGGATGGCGGTTTGCGGGCTGGATCCCGGCCACCCAACGGGCAGGCGGCTTTATAGAAACGATAGACCTCGTTTTTGAACGGGAAACCGCGGAAAAGGAGTAAATATGGAACAAAAGCAAATAGACCGGATCAACGAATTGGCGAAGAAGGCAAAAAGCCCCGAAGGGTTGACGGAGTGGGAGGAGATGGAGCGCGCCGCCCTGCGGCGGGAATACATTGATTCCGTGCTGGGCAATTTGAAAGGGCAGCTGGACAATACCTATATCGTGGATGAAAAGGGCAACAAAATAAAATTACAGAAAAAGGGAGAGAAGTAACATGGCGATCCTGTCCAATTTAGAACCGAAGCGGGTATTTGAAATTTTTGAGGAGATGTGCGCCATTCCGCACGGCTCCACCAACACCAAGGCCATCAGCGACTGGTGCGTGGCGTTTGGCGAAAAGCTGGGGCTGGAGCATTATCAGGACGAAGCCAACAACGTGATCCTGATCGCCCCGGCCACGCCGGGCTATGAGGACGCCCCGGCGGTGATCCTGCAGGGCCATGTGGACATGGTATGCGAAAAGGAGGCGGGCTGCGCCAAGGATATGGACAAGGAGGGCTTGGACCTCTTTGCGGACGGCGATCTGGTAGGCGCCAAGGGGACAACTCTGGGCGGCGATGACGGCATCGCCGTAGCCATGGCACTGGCGGCGCTGGAGGACACCACCGTGCAGCATCCCCGGCTGGAGGTCGTGCTGACCACCGACGAGGAGATCGGTATGTTGGGTGCCGCCGTGCTGGATGTGACACCTCTGCAAGGCCGGACCATGCTGAATATCGACTCCGAGGAGGAGGGGATCTTCACCGTGGGCTGCGCCGGTGGCAGCAGCGTGTTCTGCCATCTGCCGCTGGTCCGGGAGAACTTCTCTGGGGAGACGCTGGTAGTGCGGGTGTCCGGCCTGGTGGGCGGTCACTCCGGCGTGGAGATCAACAAGGGCCATGCCAACGCCAATGTGCTGATGGGGCGGCTGCTGCGGGCCATGTCTGCCGTGACGGAGCTGCGTCTGGTATCCGCCGAGGGTGGCAGCAAGGACAACGCCATCCCCACGGCGGCGGCGGCGGTGGTCACCGTGGTTGACGGCAGTGCGGCCCGGAAGGCTGCGGAGACGCTGGCTGCGGAGATGAAGAAGGAATACCGGATCGCGGATCCCGGTCTGACGGTAGCTGTGGAAACGGTGGAGACCAAGAGCCTGCCGATGGACGAAGTGACCACCGGCAAGGCGCTTTGCATGCTGACCTGCCTGCCTAACGGGGTGCAGGCCATGAGTATGGATATTCCCGGTCTGGTGCAGACTTCCTTGAATATAGGCATTCTGAAATGCGGCGACGATGAAATGACGGCGGTGTGCTCCGTCCGCAGCAGCGTAGCCAGCCAGAAGCAGATGGTTCGGGACCGCCTGCGGTGCCTGACGGAGCAGATGGGGGGCCGTGTGGACGTGATCGGTGACTATCCCGCCTGGGAATATCTGCCGGATTCTCCCCTCCGGGAGCGGATGATCGAGGTCTACCGGGAGCAGTACGGCAAGGAGCCGGTGGTGGAGACGATTCACGCCGGTCTGGAGTGCGGCCTGTTGGGTGAAAAGCTGCCGGGACTGGATTGTGTGTCCTTCGGCCCGGACCTGACGGATATCCATACGCCCAGAGAGCGGATGCACATCGCGTCCGTCCAGCGGACGTGGAAGCTGCTGTGTGAGGTTCTGAAGCGCAGCAAGTAAACAGGAAAACAGAGGCAGCCCCGACGGATAGTCGGGGTTGCTTTTTGAGGGCGGATGTGGTATCTTATTTGAAAATGATTCTCAAATTGTAAGGAGACCACTGTGAAAAAACTGTTGATTTGTATGCTGGCACTGGCGCTGCTGGCAGGATGCGCACCGGCATCCGTGCAGGAACCGGAGGATGGAAAGCTGCACATCGTAGCGACTGTATTTCCGGCGTATGACTTTGCCCGGGCCGCCGCCGGAGACTTAGCGGATGTGGAATTACTGCTGCCGCCGGGGACGGAAAGCCATTCCTATGAACCCACCCCGGCGGATATTTTGAAGGTGCAGAGCTGTGACCTCTTTTTGTATCTGGGAGGGGACTCCGACCAGTGGGTAGAAACGATTTTAGAGGCGGCGGAGCCTACGGGCCGGACACTGGCGCTGATCGACTGCGTGGAGACTCTGGAGGAGGAGCACGTAGAGGGGATGCAGGAGGAAGTGGGGCATCACCACGATGAGGACGAGGATGACCATGACCACGACCACTTAGGGACCGTGACGGAGATCGATGAGCATGTTTGGACCGCCCCGGCCAACGCCGCGGCCATCACCCGGCAGTTTGGGGAGGTGCTGGCGGAGTTGGACAGTGCGAATGGGGAACGGTATCGGGCCAACGCAGAGAAATATGCGGAGGAGATCGACACTCTGGACGGCGAATTTCATGCGTTTTTCGACAGCTTGCCGGACCGGACCATGGTGTTTGGAGATCGGTTCCCACTGCGGTACTTTGCGGAAGAATTTGATCTGCGGTACTACGCGGCATTTCCGGGATGCTCCACCCAGACGGAACCGTCCGCCGCGACCATTGCTTTTCTGACGGACAAGGTACGGGAGGAAGGGATTTCGACGGTCTGGTATATTGAGTTTTCCAATCATCTGGTGGCGGACGCCATCGCCGAGGCTGCGGGGGCGGAAACTGCCATGTTCCACACCTGCCACAACGTGTCCCCAAATGAGTTGGCAGGGGGAGAGACGTATGTGACGCTTATGCGGGGAAATCTGGAACGTCTGCGGGCGCATTTGAACGAAAGATGAGAAAACCTGCATAAGGAAAACGAAAAAGCACGGCTTTGCCGTGCTTTTTTTGCGTGAATTTGCAAATGTTAGGGACCGAACAGGAGCCGCACGGTGAGGACGGCGGTCAAAAAGCCGGTGAGATCCGCCGCCAGCGCCGCCGGGACGGTGTGGCGGGTACGGACGATGCCAGCGGAGCCAAAGTAGACGGCGATGGTGTAAAAGGTGGTTTCTGTGCTGCCCAGCATGACGGCGGCCACCCGGCCGATGTAGCTGTCGGGCCCGTGGGAGGCCATCAGATCGCTGGCAACGGCCAGTGCGCCGCTGCCGGATACGGGGCGGACCAGCATCAGCGGCACGGTCTCTGCCGGGATGCCCAGAAGGTTCAGAACCGGGGCGCACAGCTGGGCCAGCGCATCCATGGCACCGGAGGCCCGGAACATACTGACGGCGGTGAGTAAGCCCACCAGAGCGGGGATTACGTGGAGCAGGACGGTGAGACCGTCCTCCGCGCCGCGGGTCAGGGCGGCGTAGACGTTGACCCGGCGCCCGGTGCCGCAGGCGGCGGCTCCCGCCAGCAGCAGGGGGATGATGAGGTCAGAGGGGTTCATGCAGGGCCTCCTTTCCGGCGGGAGAGAAGGCGGGCGGTGAGCAGGCCCACCGTGACAGAGGCGAGAGAACTGATCCAGACGGCGGGCAGAATGTCGAAGGGGGCGGCACTGCCGAAGGCAGCCCGGACGGAGGCCACGGTGGTGGGCAGAAGCTGGATGGAGGCGGTGTTGAGCACCACCAGCAGGCACAGCTCGTCACTGGCAGTGCCGCCGCAGTTTCGGGCCATCCGCCGGGCGGCTTGGATGCCCAGCGGCGTGGCGGCGTTGCCAAGGCCCAGAAGGTTCGCGGAGACATTGGCGGAGACTGCCGCCAGCGTTTCCTCGTCCCGGCTGGCGTTGGGCAGCAGGCGGCGCAGCAGCGGACGGAACAGCGCGGCGATGCGGCGGGACAGACCGCAGACATTCAGAATCTCCATGACGCCGCTCCAAAGGCAGAGGATGCCGGCCATAGAAAGGCTCAGCTCCAGAGCGGACTGGGCACCGTCCAGCGCGGCGGCGGCCACGGCGCTGAGGTTCCCGTGAAAAAAGCCCCAAAGGAAGGAGAGGATTACCAGACCGGACCAGATATAAGACATTGCCATCGTTCGACACTCCCAAGCATTGATTTTGAGAAATGGGTGCACTGCAACTGTATGCGGGAGACGGGCCGGTCATTCTGAAAACGCGGAATTGGAGGTCGTCTCGCGGGACATCTTCAAAAGACAGAACAACTCCTCCGCCTTTTGGCGGAGGAGCTGTTTATGTACGTCAGTTTTCGGATTCTGCCATACGGTAGCCTACACCTACTTCGGTGAAAAGGTATTCCGGTTCGGCAGGATTTTTCTCAATCTTCCGGCGGATGTTGGCCATGTTGACCCGAAGGATCTGGTTGTCGCCGCTGGCCCGGGGCCCCCACAGCTCCTTGATGATGGAATCATAGGTCATCACACGGCCGGCGTGCTTGCCTAACAGAGCGACGATCCGGAATTCGCTGAGGGTCAGCTTGGCGTTTTCACCCCGGACGAGAACCTGATGCTTGTTGTAGTCGATGGTGAGGTCGCCTACGGTGTAGGTGCCCTGCTGGGCAATCTCACTGTTGCCGGTGGCGGTGCGGGTGTGGCGGATGGCCGTCCGCACACGGGCCAGCAGCTCATCGGTGCCAAAGGGCTTGGTGAGATAGTCATCGGCCCCCAAATCCAAAGCGGAGACCTTGTCCTGCTCGTGGGAGCGGGCGGAGACCACCACCACCGGCAGGGTGGACCAGCTGCGGAGCTGGCGCAGAATGTCCAGACCGTCCATATCCGGCAGGCCCAGATCCAGAATTACCAGATCCGGGCAGTGGGAGGAGATCATGGACATGGCCTCGGCTCCGCTGGCGGCCCGCATAGCCTCGTAGCCATTGGCGGTGAGAATGGTGGAGATAAAGCGGGCGATGCTCTTTTCGTCCTCAATGACCAAAATCTTTTCACGGATGTTCATAGGGTTTCCTCCTCGGATAAATCAGTGGAAATAGCGGGATCGGCGGGGGGCATGGGCAGGCAGAAGATAAATTCCGCACCATCCGGGTGGTTATGGGCGGTGAGACGCCCGCCGTGGGCCTTGACCACGGCGCTGCACACCGAAAGCCCCAGGCCCATGTTCCGCTTGCCATCTCCCGTGGGGGGAGAGGCATGGCGGATAGAATAATCGAATAAGTGGGGCAGGAGGGCCGGGGAGATGCCCTGACCGTTGTCTCGAACGGAGAAGGCGGCGAAGTTATCCTCCGTTTTTTCCGCCCTGAGATGGATGGCGGTGGTGGTTTGGCCGTGGATGACAGCGTTTTCAATCAGGTTGGAGAGGACCTGCTCGATGAGGATGGGGTCCATAGGGACCATGAGCAGCTCCGCCGGGACCTCCACAGAGAATTTGATGTCAGGAAGCCGCTTGCGGGCCTTTTGAACGGCTTCCGCCAAAACCTCCTCTACCGGCTCTAATTGCTTATTCAGCTCTGTCCGGTCACTGCCGATGCGGGTGATGGAAAGGAGATTTTCCACGGTGCGGATCAGCCACTGGGCCTCCTGCTTCACATCCTCCAGCAGGGAACGGCGATCCTCTTGGGAGAGGTCGGGATTGTCCAGCACGGCGGAGGTGGAGCCGATGATGGAGGTCAGGGGGGTGCGGATATCATGGGATACGGAGCGGAGCAGGTCGGCCCGCATCCGGATCTTTTCATTTTCCATTCGTAGCTTGTCCAACTGGCGGGTTTTGGTGGTCAGAGCGGAGGTGATGACGGAAACACTGAGAAAGGTCAGGAAGGACAGGGGGTAGCCGGTGATGGTCAGGTTGAAGGCCCAATAGGGAAAGGTGAAGAAAAAGTTGACGGCGATGACGCCCAGCACCGCAGAGAAAAGACCCCAGAAATAGCCGGTGGTCAGGCGGGAGGTCAGCAGCACAGTCAGCACAAAAACCGGCGTGGCGAAGCCAGCGCTGGGGTCCAGCCTCTGCAGTAGGATACAGAAGGCCACGGCCACAAAGAGGATCAGCGCGGTGACAATGAGGTCCCGCATGGAGAAGGGGAATAGGGTGGCCAGGTTGGTCTTGGATTTGGAATTGGGATGAGACATAGGAAGCCTCCTTGCTGGTTTCAGTATAGCAGACGGATCGTTAAATTGTTGCTAAAAATTAAATGGGAGGAAAGAGAAAACGTGCAGAGCTTCGGCTGCGTCTTGAAAAGACGTTGCACAGAGAGATGCACTTTTTCTGAAAATCTGCCGGAGGGATGGAATGGGGGGACGGCTTTGGAGAAGAAACAGGAGGATGGCCGCTTTTGCAGGGCCTATCTGCGGACCATGGATCCGGAGCAGGCTGCCGCAGAAATCGGCAGACGGGACGGCTACGCCATGCTGGGGCAGAAAGGGACCCAACAGAAGCTGGAACGGATGCGCTGCGATGCGGCGGCGCAGCTGAAGCGGGAGGATGTACTGCGGCAGCTGGCACGGCTGGCCTTTGGCCGGGTGGATGATGCGGTGACACTGGCGCTGCGCCGGGGAGAGACGGAGCCGGAGGGCTTGGAGCTGTCGGCTGTGTCTGAACTAAGGGTAACAGAAAAGGGCGTAGAGGTCAAGCTGGTGGACCGGGTCCGGGCGTTAGAGACGCTGTGGAAACTGTTGGAGGCCAGTGAACCCCAGCAGGCGGATCCGCTGCTTCAGGCGCTGGCGGCGCTGCCGGGGGAAACGGGAGACTGGAATGAGAAATGATATGATCCGGTTTTCCCGCAAGCAAAGGCAGGTGCTGACCTGGTGGAGGCAGAACCGTTGGCAGGCCATCATCTGCGATGGGGCAGTCCGCAGCGGAAAGACGTTTTGCATGGGACTGTCCTTTTTTCTGTGGGCCCAGAGTTGTTTTGACGGACGGCAGTTTGCCTTGTGCGGCAAGACGGTGGGAGCACTGCGGCGGAATCTGCTGACGGAACTGGTCCCCTGCCTGCGGCGGATCGGTATGATCGTGCGTGAAAACAGGAGCGCCAATTCCCTGATGGTGGAGTTTGGCGGGCAACGGAATCAATTTCTGCTGTTTGGCGGGAAAGACGAGTCCAGCGCGGCGCTGATCCAAGGGAGCACATTGGCGGGACTGCTGTTGGACGAGGCGGCACTGATGCCACGGTCCTTTGTAGAGCAGGCGGTGGCCCGGTGCAGCGTCCGGGGCAGCAAGCTGTGGTTCAATTGCAATCCGGAGGGGCCGGAACACTGGTTTTACAAGGAGTGGATCGAGAAGGCGGAGAGCCGGGGGGCGCTGCGGCTGCACTTTACGATGGCGGATAATCCCGGCCTGTCGCCGGAGATCCGGCAGCGGTATGAGCGGCTGTATACGGGCGTGTTTTACCGACGGTTCGTGCAGGGAGAATGGGCGGCGGCTCAGGGTCTGGTGTATGACTTTTTCGACCCAGCCAGAGATGCGGCACCGGCGCCGGAGGGGGCCTTCAGCCGGTGGCGGGTATCCGTGGATTACGGGACGGTGAATCCGCTGTCCATGGGTCTTTGGGGGGAACGGGACGGCGTTTGGTACCGGGTAGAGGAGGTCTATTACGATTCCCGCCGGGAGGGACAGCAGAAAACCGACGCGGAGTACGCGGATATGCTGGAGCGGCTGGCGGCAGGGCGGGAGATCCAGCGGGTGATCGTGGACCCGTCGGCGGCCAGCTTCATCGAGACCCTGCGGCAGCGGGGCTGGCGGGTAAAGAAGGCCAACAACGATGTGGCCGACGGCATCCGGGTGACGGCGGATCTGCTGAGGCAGAGGCGGATCGTACTGTGTGATACCTGCCGGGACTGTCTGCGGGAGATGGCGCTGTACTGCTGGGACGAGCGGACCGGAAGAGACGCCCCCCGCAAGGAACACGATCATGCTATGGATGAGATGCGGTATTTTGCCATGGATCTGATGGGGGAGCGGAGCGGGGGGTTCGCTGTGACCAGCGTGAGACGGCAGGCATGATCGTGTTCCGATTTTAATACACGGCATGCCATGGACAGCGCCGAAGCGCCGCCGGGGGCGGAAGAAGCGAGGCGGTGTCGAGGCAGGGCCCCGGCTGGCAGACACGAAGTGGCTGGGAGCCGGTTGGCCCAACGGTGGAGATGCGGTACTTTGCCATGGATCTGTCAGGCGGGGAAAAGGGCGGATTTGCGGCAGTCAGCGTGGCGAGGGGCAGATACCGTTAGGAAATATATAAAATGTTGTACGGGACTGTACACCAAAAGCGGGTGTGGACGGGAGAGTAGGAGACCGATTTCCGAAGGGAGGAGAGGTTCGTTTGAATTTTTGGAAAAGGAGAGGCGATGAAGCGGCAACGGCCCAGACTATGCAGCTGCGGGACCGGGAGCGGCATCCCTATGCGGGGCTGCGGAGCTTTACGCCTCAGCGCGGCGGAGAGCTGCGGCTGTATCAGGCGGTGCGGGAGGCTGTACCGGTGGTGGACGCCGCCGTGTGCAAGCTGATCCGCCTCAGCGGCGGTGCGCTGGTGTTCTGTGAGGATCCGGAGACAGAAAAGCGGCTGCGGGACTTTTTAGAGCGGGTCCCGGCGGGGCGGGGACAGTACGGTATCAACGCCTTTTTGGAGCAGTACCTGGAATCGCTGCTGATCTGCGGCGGCGCCGTAGGCGAGATGGTGCCTGCGGCGGGAAACCGGGATCTGGCGGCGCTGCTGTGCGGACGGATGGACCGGATCGAGCTGAGAGAGGGAGAAAGCCCGCTGGATTTTCAGATTTTCGGGCCGGATGAGCGGGGGCGGATGGCAGCGCTGCCGTATCAGGAGCTGCTGCTGTTCACTCCGCTGCATCCGGAAGCCGAGCACCCCTACGGCGTGTCGCTGCTGCGGGGATTGCCGTTTATGGCGGATATTCTGATGAAGATCTACAACACGGTGGGGGTCAACTGGGAACGGTGCGGCAATATGCGGTTTGCCGTGACCTGCCGGGACGGCGACGGCAATGCCGCGGAACGGGGGCAGCTTCTTGCCAGCGAGTGGAGCCGGGCTATGCAGGATACCAGAAGCGGCAGTGTCCGGGACTTCGTGGCGGTGGGAGATGTGGATATCAAGGTCATCGGCGGCGACGCGCCCATTCTGGACAGTCAGGTGCCGGTGCGGCAGGTGTTGGAGCAGATCGTGGCGAAGACCTCCATTCCGCCCTTTATGCTGGGGCTGAACTGGAACTCCACGGAGCGGATGAGCGCCCAGCAGGCGGACATGCTCACCACAGAGATCACCGCTATTCGACGGACGCTGACACCGGTGGTGGAGCAGATCTGCCGGATGTGGCTGCGGATGCAGGGAGAGACGGCGGCGTTCCGGGTGGACTGGGAGGATATCAACTTGCAGGATGAGGTAGAGGAAGCCAAGGCGGAACTGTACCGGGAGCAGGCGAGGAAGCTGCGAATCGAGAATGACGCGGCGGAAGGAACTAAGTGACGTGCCTTGGCTTCTGCGAGCGTAAGCGAGCCGCGGCGTTGCCGCGCCAAGGGTTTTGCGGAGCAAAACCTTGAAATCGGCGGACCTTGTCTGACGATTTGAGTGAAATGAAGGGGTCCCCGCAAAAGCGGCGCTTTTGTGGGGGGTGCCAAGGCGGAGCTGTACCGGGAGCAGGCGAGGAAGCTGCGAATCGAGAATGACGCGGCGGAAGGTAAAATTGAGGACAGGGCGGCAGGGGCCGCGAAAAAAGCGTGACAGGAGGAAACGGATGCTGACAAAGGAAGAACTGGATCAGATCAACCGGTTCAGCAAGGCGGAGCTGACGGCGGATCAGGTGTATACATTCAGCGTGCGGCTGTGCGACAACGAGGTGGATCGGGATTTTGAGCGGTTTGGCACGGAGGATCTGGAACGGCTGGGAGAGCTGTTTTTGGGAAAGAGCGGGATCTTTGACCACCAGTGGTCAGCCAAGGGTCAGACGGCCCGGATTTACCGGACGGAGGTGGTACGGGAGCCCGGCACCGTGACGGCGGCGGGGGACGAATACTGCTGGCTGAAGGCATGGGCCTACCTGATGCGGACGGAAAAGAATCAGGAGCTTATCACGGAGATCGAGGGTGGTATCAAGAAAGAGGTCAGCGTGGGATGCAGCATGGGACGGAGCGTGTGCTCCGTGTGCGGCGCGGAAAACGGCGCCTGCGGCCATGTGAAGGGTCAGATGTACGGCGAAAAGCTGTGCTTTATGGAGTTGAAGGATCCCAAGGACGCCTATGAGTGGTCCTTTGTGGCGGTGCCTGCCCAGCCCAGGGCCGGGGTGGTGAAGCGGTTCGGCTCCGAGGGGACAGAGCTGCGGACGCTGCGCAAGCAGGCAGAGCTGGGTCAGCGGTATCTGACTGGGCTGCGCCGGGAGGTGGTGCGTCTTGCTATGCTGGCGGACGGGCATCTGGATGGAAAAATCTTCACCAAGGCCGTTGGGAGACTGGATGAGGCGGAATTGCTGGAGTTAAAGAGGGCCTATGAGGCCCAGATCGCGAAGAAATTTCCCGTGGCTCCGCAGCTGCGGCAGCAGGCGGAGACCAAGCGGGAGGATGAAGCGGTGTTCCTTGTCTGATGGGACAAACACAATATGAGGGAGGAAATTGCATGAACGTTTCTTATGAGGGCATCGGCCAGTGGGCCGCCACCTTTGCCTGCGACGGTGTGTCCGCGGGGCAGGTGGTGAAGGTCAGCGGCAGCGGAACAGTTGCCAAATGCGCGGACAATGACGGCTTTGAGGGTGTGGTGTTGTCCGTGGCCAGAGACGGCAAAGCCTGCTCTGTGGCTATGGGGGGCATGGTGACGGTAAGCTACACCGGGGCTTCCGCGCCTGCTGCTGGTTGGAACTCTTTGGCAGCGGACGGCAGCGGCGGCGTGAAGGTCGTTTCTGCCGGCGGCAAGAGCTATCTTGCCGTAGAGGTGGATACCACTGCTAAAACCGTGACCATTGTGCTGTAAGGAGGGGGAGAGAATATGGCTTATCATTATGAAAATCTGAAACTGGAAAAGGGTATGTACAGTCAGAGTGGCCGCAGCTTTGCACAGACGCTGGAAGCTCTGGACCCCAGCGAGAACTACAAGGGCACCTCTCTGGAGGGACTGGACGCCTTCCAACGTCAGCTCAAGCGCTTTGACATCAAGGTGAAGGGCGCGGGCAGCGATAGAGTGGAGAAGTTCTTCTGGTCTACGGAGTCCGCTGTGCTGTTCCCGGAATTCGTGTCCCGTGTGGTGCGTCAGGGTATGGAGGAGGAGAGCATCCTGCCGGATATCACCGCCACCGTTACCAATTTTGACGGTATGGATTACCGTTCCATCGCATCCACTCCTACGGAGGAGGAAAAGAAGCTCAAACGTGTGGAGGAGGGCGCGCAGATCCCCCAGACCACCATTCATACCCAGGAGAATCTGGTGCGGCTTCATAAGCGGGGCCGTATGCTGGTGGCTCCCTATGAGGCCATCCGCTTCCAGAGACTGGACCTGTTTGCCGTGACGCTGCGGCAGATCGGCGCGTACATGGGCCGGATGCATCTGGAGGACGCCGTGAAGGTACTGAAAGACGGCGATGGCAACAACAATGCCGCCAAGGTCTATGAGGTGGGCAGCAATCCCATCGGCGGCAGCAAGGGTGCTCTGAGCTATGACGTACTTCTGGACTTCTGGGCGCAGTTCGATCCCTATACCATGAATACCATGCTGGTGAGCAATGACATGATGCTGGCCATGCTGAAGCTCAGCGAGTTCCAGAATCCCAATACCGGGCTGAATTTCCAGGCCACCGGTAAGCTGACCACTCCTCTGGGGGCCAAGCTGCTGCGTTCCAGCGCCGTGCCTGCCGGGACCATCATCGGTCTGGACAAGAACTACGCCTTGGAGCAGATCTGCGGCAGTGAAGTGGTGGTGGAGTATGACAAGCTCATTGACCGCCAGCTGGAGCGGGCAGCCATTACCTCGGTTTCCGGCTTTGCCAAGCTGTTTACCGACGCGGCCAAGGTGCTGAAGGTCTGAGCTTGTCCACCGCACCGGGATTCCCGGTGCGGTGAAGCGGAAACGGAAGGGGAGTGACCTATGGAGATAACGGCGGCCGCATTAGCGGCGGAGCTGTGCGGCGCCTCTCAGGAGGACCCGCTGCTGGCGGTGCTGTGTGAAGCGGCGGAGGCGGCTTGGGAGAGCCGCCTGGACCCCGGTGTGACGAAGGAGGACTGCGGCGGCGCGCTGCGGTGCGCGGCGGCGTTCATGGCGGCGGCGGACTACATGGGAAAGCGGTGCAGGGCGGAGTCCTTTACCGTGGGTGAGGTGACTGTACGGCAGAGCGGCGGTCAATCCGCGGCTGTGATGGCGGAGACCTTGCGGCAGACGGCGGAGCGGCTGATGCGTCCCTATGCCGCCTCCGGGGAGTTTTGCTTCAGGGGGGTGCGGGGATGACCGGCGTGATGGGGGAGATCCTGGAACATTACGGTCAGACCGTAACGCTGCGGAGCAGAGACGGCGAGAAGTCCGTCCGGGCCTTTATCCAGCCTGCCGCTGCTCGGGATGAGACAGTGCCGGGAGAGCAGACGTCCATCGGCTGGATAGACGAACGGCTGTGGCGGTATACCGGGCTGGAGGAGGTCCAGCCGGGGGATACCGTCATTTGGAGGGGACGAAGCTTTCGGGTGCGAAGCAGCCGGGAACACGCCCTGTCGGACGAGATCAATCACTGGTGGGCCCTGCTGGAACCGGAGCGGAGGGCAGCGGAATGAAGGAATTGTCACAGATCCGCATGGCGGTGCTGGACGCCCTGCGCGGGGCCGGGATTCAGGCTATGGAGGTGTTCCCTGAGAAGCAGGCCATGGCGTACAGCGGCGTGGTTGCGGCGGTGGGTGTCGGCGCGGCCAGCGGAAAAACGGCGGGCTTCTGCCATTATTTAGGAGAGATGAAGGACCCGGAGACTCAGGCGGTCCGGGAACGCTACGGCAAGGAGCTGTTCGGGCAGATCACCGTGGAACTGCGGGCGAATCGGGCGGCGGACTGCGAACGCGGCTGCGAAACGGCCACCGAGGTGCTGCTGGGCGGGCTTCCGGAGGGAGTCCGCACCGGGGAACTTACCTGGGAGGCCATTTGCTGGGAGAAGACCACGGGAATGTTCCTGCGGCGGGGCGTTCTGGAATGCAGAGCCCTGTTTCTGACGGAGAGCGCCGTGGAGTCCGGAGAATTTCTGGATTTCCGACTGAAAGGAGTTATGAGCGAGTGAGTGAGATGAGACATGAGCGGCCGGGGGTCTACTCGGTGTATGACGCGTCCAGCGTGACGTCTGCCGGTCGGGCGGCCAAACGGATCGGCGTGGCGGCCCTGGCCGTTAAGGGAACGGCCAATACAGCGGTGACACTGACTGGTTATGGCGCCGGTGTGGAGGCCTTTGGTGAGGACGGCGCTGACACGCCGGGCATGAGCACACTTTTGAAGCTGCTGTTCGCCAACGGCGCATCCACGGTTTACGCGGTACGGGTAGGTGCAGGCGGGGGATTGGAAGCTTATCAGGCGGCGTTTGCCGCCCTGGCTAACTGCGATGTACAGGTGGTGGTGTGCGACAGCAGCGAGCTGACCATCCAGAAGGCACTGAAAACCGCCGTGGAAACGGCATCTGCGGCCAGAGGGGAGCGGATCGGCGTCATCGGCGGCAGCGGAGATACGGCGGCGCAGTTGGTGACCAGGGCGGAGGCCATCAACAGTGAGCGAATGGTACTGGTTGGCCCGGATATGAAGGATGAGAGCGGCAAAGCCCTTTCCGGTGTGTTTGCCGCGGCGGCGGTGGCAGGTGCTATTGCCTGCGGCGCGGACCCGGCAGTACCCCTGAACGGGGCGGAGCTGTACGGCATCGGCGGTTTACAGAGCGTTTACAGTGACAATGACATTGACCTGCTGGTTCAAGGCGGCGTAACGCCACTGGAGGACGTAGGGGGCGTGGTATCCCCGGTGCGGGGCATCACTACCCGGACAAAAACCGGCAGCGCCGCCGACAGTACCTGGCGGGAACTGACAACCGTCCTGATTGCCGACGATGTGATCCCTGCGGTGCGGTCTGCCCTGCGGAGCAAGTTTGCCAGAGCCAAGAACACCGCTCAGGGCCGGGGGGCTATCCGGGCACAGACCATTGTGGAACTGGAAAAGAAAAAGGACGCACAGATCATCGAAAGCTACGGCGAGGTGGCGGTGACGGCCGCAGCGGACGATCCCACGGTGTGTCTGGTGGAGTTCAGCTTTGCTGTGGCACATGGGTTGAACCAGATCCGCCTGACGGTGCATCTGACGGTTTAAGGAGGGACGGATATGAAGGGATTTCCCACCAGTGCGGACATTTATCTGGAATTGGACGGGCGGAAGATCGCCGTGGTGCAGAGCTACCGGGCCAAGGCAGCCAAGTCCAGCAAGAATATCGAGGCCTTCGGCGAGAGTGAGCCGGTGGCAACCATTGAGGGGCAGAAGAGCTATACCGTGGAGCTGACCCGACTGTACGCCACGGATACGGCCATTTCCGACGGCATCGACTTCTATAATCTCACGGATTTCTCTCTTGTGATCTGCAAGCCGGACCGCAAGGTCATTTACAGCGGCTGTGAGTGGAGCGGCATTCAGGAGGACGGGGAGCTGAACGCCACCGTGGCGGAACGGGTGACGCTGACGGCGGCCCGGCGCATCGAGACTACCGCATGAGGACAGTGGACGCTCTGAAGCCGCTGACAGCGGGGAAGTTGCTGGAGCTGTGGCGGTACTATCGGGAGAGGGTGGAAGATCCGCTGGAACGGACGCTGCTGTGCAACGCCGCCATTCTGCGGGATAGCTGCTATTGTCAGGGAGAAGCGATTTACGGAGATGAGCTGGAGGTCTTGCGGGACCTGACGCCCGGCGAAATGGAAGACCTTCTGCTGCGGCTGGCGGAGGGAGAAGCGCTGCCGGAGGAGCGAGGCGGCACCTTCGACCTTCAGCGGTTTGCGGATATGAAGGGGGAATGAGCCGGTGGACTATTTATGGGAGCTGCGGCGCCGCCAGCAGGCAGCGCTGAACCGTCTGCTGACCGGCAGTCCCTCCAAAGAGGAGACCACGGCGGAGGAGGAAGTTCTCCGCCGTGCTGCAGAGGGGGCTGAGAAAGCGCCTGCTGGACAGGAGAAGGGGATCTCCCGTCCAACGGCGGAACAGGGAAAGCTGATTGGTCAGGCGGAAAGCGGTGAAGCACTGTCATCGGCAAAGCGGAAAGCGTGGGACAGAGCGGAAGCTGATGACAGACTGCTGGATGGGCTGACGGCGCAGGCAGAAGAATTTCAACAGGCCCGTCGGGCGGATGCCCTTTGGCGGAGTGAGACGTTTTCTGCGGGGACCCTGCCGGGGTTACTGATGGCGGAAGGAAGCGGGGCGGCGATGGAGGCAGAGGACATCTCCCGGGCTGTTCAGCGGGACGCACGGCGGTATGACGGCGGATTTACCATGTTTTAAGAGGGAGGAATGGCATGAGATTATCCTCCATGCGCTATAAAAATTACACCTGGCCACACAATCCGGAGACCTTTGTAGTGGAATACCGGCGGCAGATGGCGGCCTATAAGGTACCATTGGGCGGCTGCGTTTTGCAGGATCTGGGCGTAAATTGCCGGATCCTGCGGGGAGAAGGTGAGTTTGCGGGGCCGGGGGCCTATGAGGAATTCAAAGCACTGGCGGCGGTGTTTCAGGAACCGGGAGCGGGGATGCTGACGCATCCCGTGTGGCGGACGGACCGGGCGTATTTCGTCTCCCTGTCCGTGACGGAGGAGCCACGGCCGGACTATGTACGGTACAGCTTTGCGTTCTGGGAGGATGACAGCGGCTATGATGGTGGCCTGACGGAAAACAATGACAGCAGGACGTGGCCGGGGAGCGGCTTGGCGGCGTCTGAAGAGACCCATGGAGCCGGGCGGGTATACACCGTGAAGCGGGGGGATACCCTGTGGGGCATTGCCCGGCGCTGTGGCGTGACTTTGAGCAGCCTGATCGCTGCCAATCCACAGATCAAAAATCCCAATCTCATTTATCCAGGGAATGAGGTGAGGCTGCCGTGACAGGACGGATCTTTACGGCAGACCATCATGTCTATGATCTGCCGCCGCTGCTGAGTTGGAACGTGAGACATACGGGGACGGTGCCCTGCGACAGCTGGTCCGTGACGGCGGTGTATCAGCCGGAAATGCTGACAGTGCTGCGAATGGCGGCGGGTTTCGCCGCCATTGAGAATGGAATGACACAGTTACGGGGAATCGTGGACGAATATACCGTGGAACTGGGCAGCAGAGGGATGACGGTGACACTGTCCGGCCGGGGATACGCCGCACGGCTGTTGGATAACGAGTCCCGGCCTGTGACCTATGAGCAGGTGACGCTGCGGGAACTGATCCGCTGTCACGCGGAGCCTTATGGCATTTCCTGCGAGGCTGCGGTGGATCTGAGGTCCACGGTGCCCTATACCGCTGGGGTGGGGATCAGCCAATGGAAGGTGATTTCGGAGTTTTGCCGGACCTATGGAGGCTTCCTGCCTCGGTTTGCCAAAACCGGAGAGCTGCTGGCAACACCGGAGCAGGACAGCGGAAAGAGAATCATCCTTGACAGCGGCAGTCCGGTGCTGAATTGCCGGATCCGGGAGGATCACTATGGCGTGCTGACGGAGGCGCTGGTCATCGACAAGCGGCAGAATGTCAGCTACTCTGTGAAAAATCCGGAGATGATCGCCAAGGGCGGCCAGTGCCGCCGGGTGATCTATACGCCGGGGCGGAGCACCTGGGATGCCATGCGCTATACGGGAGAATACCAGATCCAACAATCCAAAAAGGAGGAGCAGGCGGTGACGGTAACGCTGCCGGGGAGCTTTGACACATTTCCGGGGGATCGGGTGACGGTGAGACTGGAAAAGCTGGGCCTTACCGGAAATTACCGGGTGGCGGAGACGGAAAACCGGTTTTCCGCCAGAGAAGGAGCCGTGATGATCTGGACATTGAAGGAGTGTGGTTGAAATGTGGCTGGCACAGAGCATGAAGCAGGCGGTCCCCACGGCGGATGCCGACCAGGGGATCTCTACCATAGTGGGAGATCAGATGGGAGTGGTGACCCGGGGCGAAGTGCGGCAGTTACCCATCTACGGTCCGGGCGGTTATGTGTGGCTGCCGGAGAGCGGGGCTTCCGTGCTGGTCATTAAGGGCGGCCCCGGCGGAGAGGAGCAGTGTGTCTGCGGCGGTAAACAGGCAGAGGTTCCAAAGGGGATGCAGCCGGGGGAGGTCTATATTTACGGTCCGAAGGGCAGCAATGTGTATTTGCAGAAGGATGGGACTATTGAACTGACAGGGCGAATATCCATCAGAGGACAGCTTCTTGTTAACGGGGAACTCTATAAACCCTGTACTTGCGGAGGAGGACTGTAATGCTGATGCTGGTGAACGGCGATTATGTGCCGCAGGGAAACGGATTGCGGTCAGCGAAGGGAGACGAGGCAGTTTTACAGCGGATGCTGATGAAGCTGACTGCCCGGCGGGGGCAGTTTCCCTTTATGGAGGACTTCGGCAGCAGACTGTGGACTTTGGACCGGCTGCGTCCTGCGGAACGGCAGGCTGCGGCGGAACAGTATGTACTGGAGGCCCTCCGGGATGAGCCGGGCCTGACGGTAGAGCAGGTGACGCTGGCGGAGAACGGCGGAAAGGCGTCCCTGACGGTGAACGCCGTCAAAGACGAACGCCGATTGACGGCGGAGGTGGCCTTGGGGCAGGAGGGAGTGACGATGTGAGAGCGACGGAGACAATCTATCGGGAAATGCTGTCGGCCTACGCCAAGCGGCGGGGCGGACAGCTTCAGGAGGACTGCGACCTGTCGGTGCGGCTGTGGGCGGCAGCGGCACAGATCCAGGCGTTGGAGGCACAGGCGGAATGGGTGCTGGGGCAGAGCTTTCCACAGACAGCTGCAGGGGTCTATCTGGACCGCCACGGAGCCATGCGAGGTATCGTCCGACAGGCACCCAGCAGGGCGACCGGTCAGTTGACCTTTCGGCTGTCCAACGCACAGACCGGCGCGGTGAGCGTGGAGACCGGAACGGTGTGCATGACGGAGGGAACTGTCCGGTTCCGGACTATGGAGCCGGGGACGATCCTGGCTGGGGAGATTTCGGTGACCGTGGCGGCGGAGGCCGTGGAGGCTGGCAGTAGCGGGAACGTGGGAGCCGGAACCGTTCATGTGCTGACGGCGTGTCCCGTGGCGGTGACGGCAGTCACCAATGAAAAGGCATTTACGGGCGGACTGTCGGAGGAAACGGATGAGGAACTGCGGCAGCGGATTTTGGACAACTTTCAGCGGCTGCCCAATGGAGCCAACGCCGCGTGGTATGAGCTGACCGCCTGCCGTCACGAGGGTGTGGCGGCGGCCAAGGCGGTGGGAAAAGCCCGGGGCGCCGGGACAGTGGATGTGTATGTATCGGCACCGGATGGTATTCCCTCGGAGAAGTTGCTGACAGAGCTTCAGACGGTTTTTCAGAAAAGCCGGGAGATCGCGGTGAACGTGCAGGTAAAAGCGCCCACGGCTGCGACAGTGAACGTGGCGGTGACGGTAAAAACGGCGGAAGGGACGGATTTTGCCAAGGTGAAGACTGCGGTGGAGGCTGATCTGGCGGAGCAGTTCAACGGAAAGCTGTTAGGCAGGGGCGTGAAGCTGGCGGAGCTGAACAGCAGGATCTATGCTCTGCCGGGTGTAGAGAACTGTCATATTACGGCCCCGTCAGCTGATCTGGAGGCCAATGACACGGTGCTGCCGGTATTGGGGACGGTGACAGTGACAGAGGAGGCGTGAGGCGTGTGTATGAGCAGTATTTGATTCGCCTGTTGGCCCCCTTGGGCCTCTACGATCTCCGAGCACCCCATAACGGCGGCGAGTTGGCGGCGCTGGGCGGGGAGCTGGACAGCGTCAGTGGGCTGGTAGAACTGGTGGAACGGGAAAGCCTGCTGGCCACGGCGGAGAGCGAGGGCCTTGACCGCCGGGAGGTATTGTTTGCTCACAAGCCTGCGGCCGTGACCCAAGAGGACCGCCGGGAGGCCATCGCCGCGCTGCTGCGGATCAGCGAGGACAGCCTGACACCGGAGGCCATCAACGATACTCTCACCGGCTGCGGCATCCGGGCCAGAGCGGAGGAAAAGGCGGACGGTAGCCTGCGGGTCGTATTTCCCAGAACTGCCGGTGTGCCGGCGGAGTTCGACCAGATCAGGAAGATTATTTTAGATATTCTACCCTGTCATTTGGAGGTGGAGTTCTACTTCCGCTATCTGACTTGGGCAGAATGTGAAGCGGCAGAATATACATGGGATGAGGTGGAGACGGCACAGCATACCTGGGAGAGCTTTCAACTGGCGGTGCCGCCGGAGGAATGAGACATGAGTGAGATCATAACCGCCGCCATCACCGGCTGTGTGACGCTGCTGGGGGTGCTGTTGAGCAACCGGGCGGCCCAAGCGGTAACGGATGAGAAGCTCACGGAGCTGACCCGGGAAGTCCGGGAGCACAATCATTTCGCACGGCGGGTGCCGGTGGTGGAGGAACAGATCCGGGGCATGGACCGCCGGTTGGAGCAGTTAGAGCGGGGACAGCGGCGTCAGCCAATCTCTTGAGATGGCGGACAGAGAGGAGAGTAAGGATGGACATTTCGGCATTTGGTATGGCAGGCGTGGCGGCGATCACGGTGATCTGCTACCTTGTGGGTTGGATCGTTAAGGTGTCCGGTCTGGATAACAAGTGGATCCCGGTGATCGTGGGTGTCTGCGGGGGGATCTTGGGCGTTGTGGGAATGCTGGTCATGACGGATTTTCCGGCGGCGGACCCGCTGACCGCCGCTGCGGTGGGAATCGTCAGCGGCCTCGCGGCCACAGGAGTGGATCAGATCAGCAAACAGATGAAGGACTGAGGGCGGAAAGGAGCGCGAAGATGGAAAAGATGTTTGAGAAAATCATCAGCGAGGGGAAAAAGTCCGGCAAGAGCATTGAAGAGATCAATGCCGAGCTGAAGGCGGCTGGGGCCAACTTCCACTTGAATCCCGACGGCGGCGTGGCCGGTTGGACCGATGCAGAGATGGAGGAGGGCTTTATCCCTGCGGAAGAGGAACCCAAGGAGGCCCGGCGTACCTTGGATATGCGCCGCAGAATGGAATTTGCCGGGACTGAGCAGATCCAGTGGATCCCCGGCGGCAGGTTTGCAGTCAGTTATGACGAGGACGGCTACGCCAAGAGCGCCGTCCGGCTCCATGACTGATGTATTTGCCTGCGCCAGAGCGCAGATCTATTACAACATCAAACGGAAACCTCTGGCGCAGGTGAAGCGGGAGACCGGATGCAGCCACATCATCAACGGCTATTTGTTTAACGGCAGCTTTCAGCCGGTTGGCTGGACGGTGATCGACGGCAAGGTCATCAGTCGGGACGCCTATCAGGACTGGGGAATTTCCATCGGTTCTGATGGGAAGCCCCAGATGCTGACGGATCGGGGCGGCAGTTTTCTTTCCGGGGTGCCTCTTTTGAAAAATGGGGCGAAGCTGGAGCGAAGCCTGACGCCGGATGTGGCCCGCTCCGCAGCCCGGACAGCTGTGGGCTGGATGCCGGATGGACGGATCTGCCTGTGGTGCGACAAGACCAGCCTGACCCGGGAGCAGCTTCAAAACAAACTGCTGGGCCTGGGCGTGGCGGATGCGCTGATGTTGGACGGCGGCGGTTCCACCCAGGGATTTTTTCCCTCTGGTAAGGTGGCCAGTTCCCGAAAGGTGCCGACGATGGTCCTGTTTTGGGAAGAGACCAAACAGGAGAGGAACGCGGACCTGAACTGGGCAGGAAAATCTGGGATCCTGACGGAGGTTCAGCTTGCGGAGCCGGAAAAAGCCGTTACCCGACGGGAATTGGCGGAAATTCTGCATCGGCTTCAAAAATAAATTCAAAAAATCGGGGAGGCTTTTATGAAAGTTTCCCCGATTTTTTGCTTGAAAGCCAGTGCTTGACAACAGAGCGGAGCGGGGTATGATGAGATTATATCTTGCAAAGGGGAATGTACTATGACCAGAACAATCGGAATAAGAGTAATCTGTGTGGCGGCGGCAGTGATTTTGGCGCTGGCTTCCATATTCGGCGTGGCCAAACTCACCACGGATCCGGCCTTTTACCAGAAGTCTATCGCCGCACTGGAGGAAAAGCAGGAGACGGTTTTGGAACTAACGGCGGCCTCCACAGCAGCATCGGCGGCGATCACGCTGCTGCCCGGCGACACGGCTACGCCGATCGCGGACAAGCTGGCGGATCTCAGCGGCTATTTTCTCATCGTGCTCTGCGCCATTTTTCTGGAAAAATATTTGCTGACCATCACCGCCGCTGCGGCATTCAAGGTCCTGATCCCGGCGGCCTGCGCCGCCTTTGCAGCCGCGGCACTGTTCCCCCGCCTGCGGCGGACGGCAGGGGCGCTGGCGTGGAAACTGGCATTGTTCGGCGTAGCGATCATGCTGGTAATCCCGGTGGGGATCCGGGTCAGTGACCTGATTGAGGATACCTATCAGGCATCCATTGCGGCTACTATTCAGGAGGCCAAGGAGGCTACGGATACCATTCAAAGCAGCCAGAATGAAGGCTCAGCAACGGAACAGAGCGGTATTTCCGGATTCTTTTCCAAAGTGGCGGACAGCATTACCGGTGCTGCGGCCGGTGCGGTGGAGAAGCTGCGGAATGTGCTGAACCGCTTTTTGGAGGCCCTGGCAGTTATGCTGGTGACTACCTGCCTGATCCCGATTCTGGTGCTGCTGTTTTTTGTGTGGCTGGTAAAACTCATTTTGGGCGTGGAACTGCCGCCGCTGGGAATGCCCCGCCGCTCTGGTGAGAAAATCGGCGGAGGAGAGATTTGACATCCGGTTGCAATTCCGGCAGATCTGTGGTATGTTAAAAAAACGGACCGCATGGAGCGGAACGTAAACGAAAACGCTCAAAGAAAGTTGAGGATCACCTATGTCAAACATTACAAAAACCGCCATGATCACCGTTTGCGGACGGCCCAACGTGGGCAAGTCCAGCCTGACCAACGCGCTGGTGGGCGAAAAGGTCGCCATCGTTTCCAACAAGGCCCAGACGACCCGGAACCGGATCTACGGCATTGTGAATCGGGAGGACACCCAGTACATTCTGCTGGATACGCCGGGACTGCACAAGCCCAAGTCCGCTCTGGGGGATTACATGGTAAAGGTCGTGACCTCCAGCCTCAGCGATGTGGACTGCGCACTGCTGCTGGTGGAGCCCATCCCCCATGTGGGAGGACCGGAGAAGGCGCTGATCGACCGCATCCGGGAGGAAAAGATCCCCTGCATCCTGTGCATCAACAAGATCGACACTGTGGAGCCTGCGGAGCTGCTGCCGGTGATCGCGGCTTACAACGAGGTGTGGGACGGATTTGACGCCATCATTCCCATTTCTGCCCATAAGGGCGGCGGTCTGGACGATTTGATGCATGAATTGCAGAAATACGCCCAGGAAGGTCCTCAGCTGTTCCCGGACGGAGAGACCACCGACCAGCCGGAACGGCAGGTCATGGGCGAGCTGCTGCGGGAAAAGCTGCTGCTGTGTCTGGATAAGGAGATCCCCCACGGCACCGCCGTGGAGATCACCAAATTCTCCGAGCGGGATTCCGGGGTGGTGGACGTGGACGCCACAATCTATTGCGAAAAGGCCAGCCACAAGGGCATCATCATCGGTAAGCAGGGTGCCATGTTGAAGAAGATCAGCTCTCTGGCCCGGGCGGATATGGAAAAGTTCATGGGCACGAAGGTCTATCTCCAGACCTGGGTGAAGGTCAAGGAAAATTGGCGGGATAACCTGAACTATGTGCGGAGCATGGGTTACCGGGATGAATAACAACAAAGGGCCGGGAAGGATATCATCCTTCCCGGCCTTTTTTATTTGCTGCTGGTCAACTGCCCCAAAAGCGGCTCAAAGTCTACGCCATCCTGCTCTGTGAGTCCCTCGGCCAAGGTGCGCGCAATGCAATCACGGACAAAATCCGCAGCGGCTTGGGCGGCCTGAAAAAGGGGAACACCCCTTGCCACCCCTCCAGCGAGGACGCTGGCGAACAGGTCGCCGGTGCCGGAAAAGTCCTGCGGCTCCCGGGGAGTCTGTACAGCTTTGCTCTCGCCGCTGTCACGGTCAAAGCACAGGGCTCCGGTCTGTCCCGGCTCCGAAGAGTAGCCGGTGAGCACCACAGACCGCCGTCCACCCACACTTAACCGGCGAACCACCTCGTAGGCGTCGGTCCGCTGAATTTCCTCATAGGGACGGTCCAACAGCAGCGCCGCCTCCGTCAGATTGGGGGTGATCACATCCGCATTTTCTGCCAGCGCCCGCATTCCCCGGCACAGATCCGGCGTGCAGGTGCGGTAGGCGGTGCCGTGATCGCCCATGACGGGGTCCACGATGACGGCGGTGCCAGATTTCTTGAACGTATCAAAAAACCGTGCCACGGTGTCCACCTGATCGGCACTGCCTAAAAAACCGCTGTAAATGGCATCAAATTGCAGATCCATAGCGGCCCAGTGATCCGCGATACGGCCCATTTCCACCGTCAGATCCAAAAAGGTATTGCCGGGAAAACCGGTATGAGCGGAGAGCAGGGCGGTAGGCAGGGGGCAGCATTGGCAGCCCATGGCGGAGAGTACCGGCAGGGCAATGGTCAGCGAACAGCGGCCAAAGCAGGACAGATCGTGAATGGCAGCGATGCGGGGTGTGGACAAAGCGATCCCTCATTTCCATGCGAATAATTTCAGACCCCATTGTACCGCGTAAATTCTTCTTGTTCAAGAGGAAAAACTGTGCTATACTCTATGAGATCAAATATACGGCACGCGCCTGTGATGGAATTGGTAGACATGCGGGATTTAGGTTCCCGTGCTTTCAGCGTGTGGGTTCGAGTCCCTTCAGGCGCACCAAAGCGGACCACCATGACGAAAAGTCATGGTGTTTCGTTTTATACGAGCTTCATACAAACGGACAAAAAGGAGGATGGCAAACGCCATCCCCCTTTGCTGCACGATTCAGAAAAACTTAAACGCGCTTCCAGCTGGCGCCGTCCTTGGTGTCCACGATCTCGATGCCCTGAGCCTTCAGCTCATCGCGGATGCGGTCGGCCTCCGCGAAGTTCTTGGACTTCTTGGCCTCGTAGCGCTGCATCACCAGCGCGTCGATGGCGGGATCGCCCTCGCCGGTGACGGTGTAGCCGCCTTCGGCCTTGGCGGTCTGGGCCTTGGCATTGGCTTCCCGCATCGCTGCGGCCTTTTTCAGCAGGGACAGGCTCAGTACCTGATCGTAGCTGCCCAGAATGGCCAGCTTGGTGGCGTCATTGGTCTTGGCCTTTAAAGCATCATACAGAGCGGTGACGCCCATGGAGGTGTTCAGATCGTTGCCCATCTGCTGGAGGAATTTCTCCTTGTACTCCTTGAGAGCAGCTTCATCCACGGTGCCATCCTCTGGATTCAGGGCGGCGATCTTGGCGATCAGCTTGCCGTAGGCGGCTGCGGCGTTGTCCAGATTCTCCCAGGAGAATACCAAAGCCTTGCGGTAGTGGCTCTGGAGGCAGAAGAAGCGGTAGGACAGAGGATCATAACCCTTTTCCTCCAGCAGGGACACGGTGAGGAACTCGCCCTTGGACTTGCTCATCTTGCCGTGGTTGGTGTTCAGGTGGGCCACATGGAACCACTGGGGGCACCAGGGATGACCCAGATAGCTCTCAGACTGGGCAATCTCGTTGGTGTGGTGGGGGAAGGCGTTGTCAATGCCTCCGCAGTGGAGATCCAGATACTCGCCGTTGTACTTCATGGAGATGCCGGAGCACTCAATATGCCAGC
>ERZ834859.887-NODE-887-length-37386-cov-6.256329_pt1 | contig 37386 bp, 30 predicted proteins | sample MGYA00519947_ERZ834859 | MGnify/ENA primary metagenome ERZ834859 (study PRJEB31850, sample SAMEA3708763) | human gut metagenome | biome: human gut; feature: human-associated habitat; material: faeces | place: China | collected 2014 ...
GGGAGCTCTATTAAAGTTACCCTTTTTTACCACCGATATGAAAAAGAAATTTTTTGCTAATTTATGGTTGACTTTTCATAGCTGGTCTCCTAATCATTTAACCAATCAATATAATCAAACTGATCTGCATATTGATATAATCTTTTTCCAGAATAACTTACAATATCCGTAATTATATTTACACAATCGCCATCCTTATTCTTGCTTACTGCTTTGCAGGAATGTAAATTCTCATATTTACAACCTGTAAAACAAACTTTTTTATACGGCAACTTATCAAAAGCTTCCAAAACTGTCTTATCACAAGCTTCTCTCTTTTTATCCGGTGGACTAAAATCCCGATCTGTCATCATTAAATATATTTTATTTTTATTAATTCTTTCACACCGTTCTTCCCATTTTTTCTTTGCATCCTCAAATGTTTCATAATGCTTCAAATATAATGTAATGTCCCCCAGCATAGCCACCGGATATGGTGCAGGATGTTGAATCTCAACCATTTCAAGCGACAAATAATAATCTAAATCAGAAATCAACTTTACAAATTCTTGCGGTCTTATGTAGAGGTTGATCGTTGGAGATAAAAACTTTAATCCCATATCGTGACTAATAATTCCTCCAATACATGTATTAGACAAAATCGTAAAATCTGTATTTAAAAGTTTGTTCCTTTCATATCTGTTTCTCCAATACTTTCTGACTATAGCTCCAATATTTTTCTTTCCAAATATTTTTCCTACTTTTTTTAATATAATTTTTCCTTTCCTATATGGAAATGCAAGTCCTCTTTTTATAAATCTTTTCCCCCATTGTATTCTGTTTTTTACAATGACTTTCCGAATCACTTTTTTTGATGCTTGTTCAAATCCTTCCTGTGCATAGACTTGCATGAACTTTCCTCTTAATTCATGAATAAGAGACGGTCTATTCAACTGTTCATTTGTCTGAAGCGCTTTTTCAACTGTTTTTTCCACATAGTTTATATCTTTTTCTACAGCTTGAAAAAAACGTTCTCCCTTCTCTGTATTCAATAACACCATTGAAATGCCTTTTTCAGCAGGCTGCAGCTTTTCTTCTTTCTCACATCCCCAAAAATCTGCCAGCGTAATATCTGAATTTCTTTCGATTGTTGCATAAGGACAGCTATAGCAACTATCTCTGTAAAACAGCATCGATGTATATCCTGCGTAATATCCGTCATATCTTCCTTTTCGCTCATATGATGAATCTGAAAACTGACATTTCAAACGAAATATATTATTATCTCGAAATGAAATTGCTTTAATTTTCTCTCCCTTTTTATTTTCTAAAATTTCTATATATTCTTTAAAATATTTGTGCGACGGCATCCCATGGCACAAAATATCTATCACCAAAAGATTCTCTTTATATTTCTCTTCTAAGAAATTCAGAAGTCCAGCTATCTGACAGCTCATACCTATAAAAAGCACTTTTTTATTATTTTTCAGATCTTTCCGAACTTTTAAATATACATCGTTCATTAAACTGCCCGTATACTTTGAACCTCTAAAGAAGTCAATCTGTTTTTCATTTTCGATTCTCTCATATACTGCATAATGGTCCTCATTCATAACAACTCCATAGGCGATACCTCCATTTTGCAGTATTTCTTTATAAAAAACGCTTGCCAATCCCCCGGATGCGCTTTTATCACGATCAGCAATGTCTCTTGAACATGCCGCCAAAACCTGTTTAGGTTCATTTAACAAAACCGGATTTAAAACAGGACATACTTTTCTGCATTTCCCACACTCAACACACTTTTCTGTTTTTATCTGTGGAATCAAAAAACCTCTTTCATCTGATTGCATTTCAATGCACTGAAAAGGACAGATATTAGCACAGGCCGAACACCCCGTACATTGATCTACTTCACATAAACTTATCATTTTTATTCACCGTATTTCTGAATACTATTCTGCAAAAGCATCAAAGAAGCGTCTCTAAAATCTGCAATAACTTTATTAACTTTAGCATAATCGATTCTATTTTGCTTTAAACAATTTGACATCTCCTGGTCACTCACCTCAAAGTTCATAATCCGATCTTGCAATCCTAATCTTAACAATAAATCATCTGTCTTTATACTAGCCGGAAAGCTAATGAATTGCTTTTCATTCAAAACAGAAAAGATAGTTCCATGAAAGGTCGTTGTAATCACATAACTTGCTTTTGCTATTATCTCACAAAACTCTAAAGGACCACACATAACATTATAATCTGCCCATTGATATTTAAAACAAGCCGATACAATTTTCAAGTTATTTTCTTCTGCAAACTTTTTAACTTTTAACTTCAATTCTTCACCAATACTATATGAATAAATCAACAAATACGCTGAATCACACACAGCTCTTTTTCTAGATTCTGCTTTAAAAACAGAGGGATCAACCAAAAATGTCGGATCACACACTATTTCGGACCTTTCTCCGGTAATATCTTCCACTATTTTTTGAGTTTGCATATCCCGAACCATGATATCCGGTATCCTCCGAATATTTCTGACAATTTCTTCATATAAAAAGATATCTTCCTTTTCTGCTCTTCCCACACTTACTGCATAAGCAATCAGTTTTTCTAAACCAGCCCCATAAAAAATCCCGGTTTGAAAAGCAGGCACTTGGGTATTCCATATTTCATCACTCCCCAAAATCACTACATCCATTTTTTTCAAATCTTCCGCGTCTATTTCATTAAACACCTCTTGGTCTTTCAGGAAAGCTCTTCTTTTTTCCTTTCCTATTTTGCGATCACTAATAACTTGTATCGGATGTTTTAATAATTTTTTCTGTAAGATTTTGGGTACAAAAATTGACTTTAACAGTTTTTTATCTCGAGTTCTCGAAAAATACACCTCATGTCCATAACCTTCTAAAACTACCTTCAACGCATAGGCTTGTAAAAATGAGCCATAATTATTCGAATCATGTACTGTTACTACTCCTATCTTCATTTTCAATTTTTTCTCCTCAATAAATTCTTCAACATATCACTGATTTGTTCCCGTTCTTTCTTTCCAAATACAATATAATAATTAATAACATATCCTCCTACGCCGCTAATCAATGCTACACATATTAACTCTGTCCATGAAGTCACTTTATATGCGCTATTAATTAACTTAAAAAAAACAAACATTAATCCACTTGCAAGTATTCCTCGAAGCAATGGGGGATAAAATGTATTAAATTTCACTTTCAAATTGTGTGCTGCATACATTGGAACAAATAATAATACTCGAAATACCAATAAAATCGAACTTACTCCCGCAACAGCATATATACCTAATTGCGTAGTCTTTAATAAATAATATACAATACCAAGGCTTGCAACACCGATTCCTCCTGATACTAATACGGGAATTTTCAATTTGCAAGTAATTGTATTAACATTATATAATGGGTAAATATAAACACTAAAAACAGTCGGAAGTAATGTCAAAATGGATAAAATCTGTAATTGTATTAACTCTGCATCTGATAATCCTCCCATCCAAAGTTTAAAAAAAGGATATCCGAATGCAATAAAACCAATAATCGGAACCGAACACAACGCTCCACATATCCGCATCGAAAATCTCGTTTCATGTAAAAACGCTTTTTTATCACCTGTCGCGTATATCATTGTCATGCGTGGTGAAAACACATTTGAAACAATTCCTATAAAAGTCAATATTTGTGTTGGGATTGTTTTTGCAATAGACAATATTCCCATCTCTGCTGATCCTATAAAAACATTTGCTATTAACAAATCAAATCCTGTTAACAGCAACTGGCTCAACTGATTAACAGAATTCCAGATTCCTACCCCAACCAATTCCTTGACTGCCGATAAAGAAAATAATCTTCTTTCTATTTTCACCCATGGTGTCAGCTTCTTCATATAATGTTTGTTTATCACTGCTAAAAAAACGGCACAGATTAATGTTGCTACACCTACATACCATACATGTGGCTGTAAAAACATAAAAGCGGCTATTAATATTCCCGCTTTCAATATGTAGTTTTCCAATGAACGTTTTGCCGACAAATCAAGACGGTTTGTGGCAAAAAAACAAGTTTGAAATGTATTCGTTGCTAACTGTATCAAAAATGCAAAAAAAATCAAAAACCACAGTATTTTAATATCAAACATATACGCTGCCGGTACTTCAATCACATATTGCAAAAAACAACATAATAAAACTGTTGGGAAAAACAATATCACTGAAATAACCAAATTGCACATAGTCACAGATGATATATATACATTAGCTTTTAAATATTCTTTTTGCACCAACTTTATAGTAACATAGCGGCTAAGCATGGCGTTCAATGCTATCGTAAATATCTGCACATAACTAACAAAATTATTAGCCAATCCTACAAAGCCATATACTTCTTTTCCTATTACATTTACAATATACGCTGATAAAAAGAAATTAATCCCAAAATTAATAAGAGCACTTATTACCTGGCTTCCCATATTAACTATGAAACGCTTTTTATTCTCCATATGAGTCCTCATTCTTACTTAATTATTAGATAGTTGTTCATACAATTCTTTCAGATCACGAGCGTTATCTTCTATATCATATCCTGCCTTTCTCAATTTATCTCTCCAAATCGACAACTTTCTATCCGTCTTTTCTTTTGAAATCTGATCGAGCATTTCCGCCCATTTTTTTGCTCCTGCAGATAAAGGCAAATAATGCACCAATTCTGTCACAGCGCATTCTTTTGTAATATTATCGGATATGACACACGGCAGTCCTGCCGCCTGCCACTCCATTACAACAAGCGGCATTCCTTCATGAAGACTTGGCAGTATCATAACATCCATCGCCGACAACATTTCCGATATATTTCCGACACTTCCCGTAAATATAATTCTGTCATCAAGTCCTTTTCTTGCCGCGCTTTCCCTGACAGATTGAAATAACGCGCCATCCCCCATTAAGACCATTTTTACATCTTTTCTGATTTTAACTAATTCTTCAAATATCTCCAAAGCAAACTTCTGATTTTTTTGTTCATTAAATCTGCCAACATGTCCGACCACAAAAAAATCTTTCAAATCAAACTGTTCTTGTATTTGTTTTCTAATACTAGAATCATATTTATAATCTTCCAAGTTTCTTCCATTCGGTAAAATACAATAATCTCTCTCTTGAAACAACCATTTCCCTGCCATTTTCCCACAAGCCATTCCGTGTGTATATGCTCGGTAAAAAAGTGGTCTTAACATTTTATCTAAACGATCATTCCCACATTTCGTATTATGACTATGTGCAATCCTCACTTTACACTTCCCGAAAAAGGCGCCAAGCATATCAAACGCCAAAGTCGCACTATTTCCATGCGCATGCACGATATCATATTTTTCTTTCTTCACAAGGTTTGCAAGCTTAAATACATACAAGATCGGATTCTTCTTTCTGCATTCCATTCTGTGTATGCGACACCCTATCTCCAAAAAATTCTTTTCCATTTTGGGATTTACCGATACAGCCGATAAAATATCTATCTGCATATCTGTGCGATCCATTGCCCGCAAATATTGAAGCAAACAATCTGTTACTCCATTATAATCAATAGCCATCGTGTTAATTATCAATATTTTCATCATTTCAATTTACTCTTTAATTTTAAGATCACTTTTTGAGGCAAAAGCGATTTAATCCTTTCTTTCAACTGAAATCCCACTTTAATTTGTTTCACAAACTGAGAAGAATCTATATTTTTATAAAAATCATTTCTCTGTTCCGGTCTTTTCGTCGGTCTGACAAGATTTCCCTGATAAGGCAAAATTTCGCTGACTGATACTTTAATTATATCTGCAGAAGACTCTATATTTTTCAACAAATATTCTCCTCGCGGTGTATTTACTAATACAACCGAAACTCCCTGAGGATCTGCAAATTCAGGATGATATTTTTCCACTCCCCAAAAGTCTCCACATGTAATATCTCCTACCCGCTCTATACAAGAATACTCACATCTGTAGCAACATTCTCGAAAACAATCTGAATTTTCAAAGTGTTTTCCATATTTATCAAGACTTAATTTTTTCTGTTTTACTTTATTTTCTGTCTTTATTTGGTATTGTTTTCCACATCCGAGTTTTTCTTTAGACCGGAAATTATAGCTTTCTATCTTTTCTCCTAATTTTTCTTCCTGATATTTTAAATACTTCTCAAAAAATAAAGGCGACGGAACTCCATGACAGATTAAATCCAATGTATATAAATTAGTTCGGTCACAATTACCGAGAAAAGCGTATAATCCTGCAATCTGACACGGCGTTCCGGTAAATAAAACAGCTCTGCCTTCATGCAATCTCTTTTTTATAGTAGAATAACAGTCTCTCAAATCTGACTGTACATATTTTGAAGACTGAATCTGCCATAAGTTTTTCGCATCTGTTATCTCAACATGCTGCACTTTCAATGTTTCATCATAAGCACATCCAAAAACACTTCCGTTTTTTTCTATAACATATTGAGCGGCAAGGTCAGACACACCTCCTGATGCCGAATGTAACAACCGCTCTTTCTTTTTACTTTTCACACCGTAAATCGATAAAGGTTTTCCCTTTTTTAATTCTGCTGCAGCCGGACAATGTGAAAGACACTTTCCGCATTGAATACACTTCTGCTCATCTATAATGGGATATAAAAAACCTTCTTTGTCACGCTCTAATCGAATACACTTTACAGGACAAATTTGCTCACAGCTCCTGCATCCTACACAAGCATTGCCAATTTGATCAATATTTTTACTCATCAGTAATCTCTTTTCCTTTTTCCAACATGTTATTCAAATACTGGTATGCTCTTTTTCTCTCATTTTCAATTATATAATTTACAGAAAGATAATCTATTTTCTTTTCAACTATCTTACCTAACTCTTCTACATTAAAAACAATCTGCTCTTCCAAATTCAATCTTTTTAATAAATCTGATACCTTTTCTGCATTTCCGTATCCACTGCTTCTTACAAATGTTGCAAATCTTTGCTGTGTAATGATTGAAATAATTGTGCCATGAAAAGTATCGGTTATCACTGCATATGCATTTTTAAAATAAGAAAATACTTCAAAAGGAGAACAGTCTACAAATTTATCACAACAATGCTGAATACCTCCTATACATAATATTTTCAATTTCTTTTCTATTGCATATTCACGAATTTTCCTGCACTCTTCTTTACTGAATCTTCCGGTATATCCATATAAAACCAAATAATCTGAATCGTCTGCTTGTTTGGACACTGCCGGACACTTCTTCATATAATCATACATCAAAACAGGGTCTAAATGTAATTCTGGGGCTTTCCCTGTTAATTCTTTTACAATCTCATAAGAATTATTATCTCTGACAGATATTGTATTAAAAGAGTTCAGCCATCCTGCCACTTCTTTTTCTGCTCCATACTGCTTCAATCGTTCCATTGTCGTATTTCCAAAAGAAGCCGCATAACTGATCACTGTCTCCGCCTGACTTCCCACACCAAACAATTCCGCGGTATATCCGACATTCGGATTATCTTGAACACAATTAAAAACTTCATCGCTTCCTATAACAAGAATATCTAATTCAGGATTGTAATTATACTGACTGCCAATTCCTAAATAGCTATGATATTTTACTCCAAAATTTTTCTTATATTTTATAAAATTTAATTTTGCTTTTAAAGGAGCCTGTATCATCAAAACTTCCATACTTTTAGATAATTTACGCAGTAATCCGTTTTTTTGTTTCAAATCAACAAGACACTTTCCCGGATGATAATCTACAAATTCTACATCACATCCTAATTCCTCTAACATTTTCTTCAGTCCATATGCTTGCAAAAACGAACCGTAATTATAGATTCTTTGCATTGACAATATCCCTGCTTTTTTCATCCTCTTTTTCCTCGCTGTGAAAACAGTTTCGCTACAATCTCTTCTAATTTTTGATTAAACATTTCATTATTACTGTTAAGTCTCGCCGGTAAATCTTGAACGATACGATCATACTGTTCAATTTTTTCTTTCAATTCCTCAATTTTTTCAACGACAATAATATTCCCTTGCCGTTCCTTGATGAAACGGGCAAATTCAACTTGATGATCATTTACATGCTCATCATATTTTTTCTGTCTCGGTACTACAATCGGTATTTTAGATTCTTGTAATACAGGCATAATACTGCTCGGTCCGCCATGTGTAATAACAATCCTTGCCGTTTTTACCAAATCCATCATTTCTCGATATGGGAACATTTTTTCCCAACGACAATTTTTCGGTTCATATGTAGAAAAACCTGTTTGGATCACAACTTCTTCCTCGATCACATACTCTTTTTTCCACCTGTCTACATATTGAACTAACCTGTTAAACTGTTGCTCGTGCGTTCCTACTGTAACAAATATCATGATCTTCCACTCCGTCATTTTACATTTCTTATCAGAAAATACTTCCTAAATTTATAGCTTTTTTATATACTTCTTTTTGTTCTTCCCACTGCACAATAAAACAATCTACGATCGGATAAACAAGTTTTCCCGTCATTGTAGGTTTATCAATCCTATCATATACTTCAATATAAATTAATTTTTTACCCATTAGTTTCGCAATGTAAAAAAAAGGAACTGCCACCGCGGCTCCCGAAGAAATCAGTAAATCCGGTTTTTCTTTTATAAGAACTTTTATTGCAATAACTGTATTTCTCAATAAATTTTTTACATTTCTATTGGTAGGATAATAACATGGATAAACTTTCTCACCTTTTAATATGCTTCTTGCATCCTCTTTATCAAATGTTACCCAAAAGCGGTCTTTTCCCCGCCAAAAAGGTTTTAACATATATAAATGGGTTAAATGACCTCCACTTGAACCGACTAATCCAACTTTCATATAATTTTAACTTGCTCCTTTTCCTTTCAAAACGACTCCTATCGTCTTAAACAAAATCTTAATATCCTCTTTTAACGACCAGTTGTCGATATATTCTACATCCATTGCAACAATCTCTTCAAAGTTCTTCGTATCACTTCTTCCACTGACCTGCCATAAGCCCGTAAGCCCCGGCGTCATACTCAATCTTCTTCTGTGATACCCTTCATATTGGAGGAATTCTTCCTCTGTAGGAGGTCTTGTTCCGACAAGGCTCATCTCTCCTTTTAAAATATTCCAAAACTGCGGTAATTCATCGATGCTTGTCTTCCGGATAAATTTTCCAACTTTTGTCACACGCGGATCATTTTCCATTTTAAACATCAGACCATCCATCTCATTTTGAGACATCAGCTCTTTTTTTCTCTCCTCCGCGTCCATATACATAGAACGGAACTTATAAATCCGAAACCGTCTTCCGTTCTTTCCTACACGCACTTGTGAAAAAAACAACGGTCCCGGAGATTCAATCAAAAGCGGAGGCGCTACAAAAACTGTCACAACTGCGGTAATTATTAATCCTACGATTGCGCCTATAATATCCATGACACGCTTAAAAAACACTTGTTTAAAAGAATGAATTTTAGGACTGAAAGACACAGTATAATAATCTCCGATACGCTCAATCTCCCTCTGTACGGGAATTTTCATCTCAAACAAATTAATATTCAGATCCACCGTAATTCCCATAATCTCCAGATCACTTATAATCTCTTTAATCGGAAGGTCTATCTGTGAAGGCAAATGAATAAACACCTCATCTACAACATTTTTTTTCACATATTCCATCATATCTTTATATTTACTTACAACAGGAATCCCTTCGATCTCAACTGCATTTTCTTCATCTGCTAATATAATCCCCTGTATCTGCATATTCCAAGAATTATTTTCACGGATATTTTTGCAAATATTTGTTGCCCTGTCTTTTGTCGTCAATACAAGTATGTTCCTTGTACTGATCCCTTTACTATAGATATCATTCATAAATTTTTTATACAACAAATGACTGCTGTACATAATGATAAAATCTATACAACAAAAATATCCATATACAAGTCGTGAATAATATTCTGCATCCTGCATAATAAAAGCCGCCATTGCTCCAATTGACCCGATAATCACTACATTTTGCAAAACGGCTCTAAATTCTTGTTTTTTATTTCGATTAAAAAAGTGACGATTGGGGTTAAATACAAAATAAACAAATGTAATAGCAATTATAAATATTGCCACTCGAATTAAAACGATACTCTTTTCATATCCACCCCACATATTGCCAAATCTTAAATAACTTGCCAGAACATAACTAATTACAATTCCTATGCAGTCTATGATAAATATGAAAAAATTTTGTAATTGCATCTGCTTTTCCTGCATTATAATACCTGCCTTCTTACTACTAAATTCATCTATATCTAATCTATTTTACAATACATAAGTAGCAATTTCAATAGCTTAGGGAATGAGTTTTCCATGCCATAAGATAATTTTTCACATCAGAAAAAACATTTTCAAAATCTTCCTATATTATTTAAATCATTCTTTTTCTGGACATAAAACACCCCCAAGTAGGTTTTTATATTTTAGTATCCTACTTGAGGGTATCATATCATAACTGGTGGTTGATTATTCTGTTATTTTTACTCTACTTCATGTGCAGCACCAGACTTATCAAAAAAATACTTTTTACCATCAATCAGCATAATTGTATCAGAGATTAAATGACCTTGCCAATCATAATAATAGTACTTTTCTTCTTTATTGCGCCACTTTTCTCTATACATTGCTCCTCCCGCTCCAAAATAATACCAATAATCGTTTATTTTCAATCCTCTATTCGAGACTAAGTGGCCATATTCGTCATAATAATATTTCTCGCCTTCTTTATCTCTCCATTCTTCACAAAGCATCGCTCCGCTTGCATTGAAATAATACCAGAACCCCTCTATTTTCAAACCGACATTTGATACTAAATGACCTTCTCCATCATAATAATATTTCTTTCCTCCCTTATCTCTCCATTCCTCACAAAGCATTGCTCCACTTGCATTGAAATAATACCAGTAGCCATCTATTTTCAAACCTATATTCGATACCAAATGACCGTTTCCATCATAATAATATTTCTTACCTGCTTTGTCTCTCCACTCCTCACAAAACATTGCTCCACTTGCATTGAAATAATACCAGTAGCCGTCTATTTTCAGTCCTTTGTTTGATACCAAACGTCCGTTTTCATCGTAATAATATTTCCGGCCTTCTTTATCTCTCCACATATTTTTATACATAACACCTGTATTAAGATCAAAATAATACCAGGCATCACCTATCTTTTTCCCGCCTTTTACCGGCTTTCCGTTCATATAATAATACTTATTCCCGTAGCTGTCACTCTCCCAGTGTCCTTCTTCAAAGAGAAAATTCAAATCCACATTTCCGTAAATTCCCGGCACTTTTCCTGAAGATGTACACTGCCACATGATATAATCTCCTTTGTAATCACACACGGAATTATACTGTGCGACCCATTTCTTCCAATTAGAAAAGCGAGAATCCGTAAGTTTTCTTGTAAACCAGTTTAAATTTGCATAAATTCCAGCTTCGTATCCTGCCGCAGAAATAGTATTGCAAAACGTTTCTGCAATATCACCTAATGTCTTTGCAGGTAATCCGCCCTGATTGTAACTTCCGCCTTCGTTTTCCATATCTAAAAATACAGGATAAGATAAATTATATCCACGGATCAGACGAAGTACATGTTCTGCTTCACTTCTGGCATCAGCAACTGACATTGCATAAGAATATATGTAAACACCAAATGGAATATTTAATCTAACACATTCACTCACATTATATTTCCATCTTTTATCATCTTGAGAAGAATAATTATCCCCATAACCACACCGTATAATTGCATAATCGATTCCCGATGCCTTTACTTGATTCCAATCAATAACACCATTATGCTCGCTAACATCAATACCTTTCGCAAGTGCGCCTTCAATCTTTTGCCCTTTGTCATTTACAAAGTAACCATCCACTTTACCCCACGCATTTGGATGTGCCGAATAATAGCTTCTTGAATCATCTGTATTTCCACCAGTCCATACACCGTTCGTATATCTCCAGCTATTCTCTGCCAGTGACTCTGCTTCCTGCGCTGTTACTTCTTCATTTGCCATTTGCACATTTGGCACTTCTATAACTGCTGTTTGCGGTGCTTCTGCATCTGACTTTTCTGTCTCTTCTATACCAGACATTTCCGATGCTCCCATATTTGGCACTTCTGATGCTTCTACATCCATCGTTTCTTCTAATGCTTTTTCCCCTGATAATTCTTCTGACATTTCTGTTCTTTCTGCGCCTAATACTTCACCACCAATTTGTTCTTGTGCCGCAATTTTATCCGGCACAAAACCAATAAAACCGCTAAATACCATACATATAGATAACATACCGGCAATAAATCGTTTTTTCATCTGCTCCTCCTATTGTAATAGTAATTCACATATTTTAACCGTATATATAGTCACTAACTTACTATATCAACATGACGCTTAATTTACAATAACAAAATTTTCCAACATATATTTCTCACCGTATATCCATGCAGCAGAATATATGATAAGAATCTATACCGTACCACATCATAAAGATTCAAAAAAAGCACTCCTGAGCAATCGCCGAAAATGCCAAAAGGCACATTCCGGGATTGTAAGCGGTCGCCGCTGCAAAAAACAAGACTGCTTGCCATAGTTTATTCAACCATGCGCAAACAGCCCTGTCTGTCCTAGCGAACTATTTTCAGTTTCTCTTTAATTGCAAACAATCATTTTATATTTCTTACATAATTTTATTAATTCAACGCTTCTCCACTCTCAAGACTTCCGCCTTCTTCCACGATATTCGCCAATTCAACAATACTGTTCACAACTTCTTCATCAGGATAGAGCACATATAAAGGCATGTCCGGCACAGAGTAGCAATAATCCTCCCCATCTGTTCCGCTTGCTGCCACAGACTGAATCGTCCATTTCGCCCCTGACTTAAGCTGGCTTTTCACAAGAGAATTCAGCTGTCCCTGTGAAATGTTTGTCTCTACATCCTGGCTTACTTGATTAATAATCGAATTTGCTTTCAAAAGCATTGTCGGTGAAAGCACTTTTTTAAGCATAGCTGTTATAACAGCCTGTTGGTTCTTACCTCTTTGATTGTCTCCGCCTTCCAATGCATGCCGTTCCCGGCTGAAGGCAAGCGCTTGTTTTCCATCAAAATGATTCATTCCCTGTTGTACTTCCATCTCATAACCGGATTCCCAGCCTGTTGTAAACGCATATTCTGAGTAAACATCTACGCCGCCCAGAATATCTACAATTTCAATAAGGGAACTAAAGTTTAATCTCACATAATAATTAATATCCGTTTCATACAACGCGCCAAGCGTTTCCATGGACACATCAATTCCGTATGTCCCGGCATGTGTCAGCTTATCGTTCATTCCGTCAGATATTCCCGGTATCGGAATATAATAATCTCGAGGTGTTGTAATCAACAAAATCTGATGTGTCGTCGGATTTACCACAGCAATGATATTCACATCGCTTCGTATGGAATCACGGTCATCGTCTGCACCTTCTCCATATGTATCAATTCCGCTGATATATACAGTAAACGGCTTTTTAGTCAAACTGTCATCTTTTGCCGAACCTCCGAAATCAAACTTTGTTTCAATCTCATGCTTGTAAATGATCCGGATCTGATCACTGTAGCCTTCAACGGCATTTTTCATCAATTCTGTATAAGACTGATTGTAAATAATTGCGTCTATTTCTCCTGAAATAAGTGCCTCTGCCTGTTCCTGAACAGACTCATATTCAGTTGTGGAAATATCCCCGATCTGATCCTGAATATCAAGAACAGCAGCCTTCATATTCTCAGCTCCGGTATTAAATTGAACTCCGAAATTATAATCAGCCGCATCTTCCAGTGTTTCTGCCGGATCATCTTTCAGAACAGCAACTACCATTTTATCAACTTTTGAACCGCCGCTTGTAATTGCCGCGATCATATCATTTGTCTTTGCAATATAATATGTTCCTACAGTCAGCACAGCAATCAAAAGAAGACTATATACCTTTCCCATCATCCCTTTTTTCTTTCTGACTGCCTGCGTTGTAAATGCAATACACCACAAAAAGAAAAGGACCAGCGCAGCAAGCGCCAAATATTTCAAGGGAAGCATATCAAGTAATAGAAGTACTCCCATAAAAGCCGCACTCATAACAGCCTGCAAAATCAGACAGAATTTTCCGAAACCGTTTTTTCTGGACCTTTCTGCATATTTTCCCTTAATTTGATTTTTTCGTCCGGTATTTCCGGTCGGTTTTTGTTTCTTTGACATTTCAGCAATTCCTTTTTCCGTTTTTCAAATGTACGGTTTTTATGTGTAACCCTGTTCAGCCTTACAGCTTGTCCGGATAAATTCCTTTATCTATCAGACTTTTCACGGCTTCCACAACCGTTTCACGGTCTTCTTTGTATGTCACGCCAAACCATTGATCTTCAGACTTCAACACTTTTACGCTTACCGTTCCTTCTTTCAGCAGTTCACCTATAATCGTCGGAAGCAAGTATTCAGCTTTTAAGTCTTCCGCATCTGTTTTATTTAAAAACTGTTCAAATCCGTTCTTTAATATTGCAAAAAATTCCGGCGTCAATCCCCACATATTCATAGATACCGGAGAGTCTGCTTCGTACTCTGTTTCAATATCGCCTTCCCGAACAACCGCCTTATCTCCGTCTTTTTCTATATTATGTGTTTCAATGATCTCCTGAAGCATTCCATTTTTATCAACACGACAAATACCTCTTGTCACGCCGCCGTTTTCACTTAAAGTATTTTTCAATACAAATCCAACCATACAAACTTGTATTTTATCAGCAGCAGTAATACTTGTCAAATAAGAGTATGCTTCTTTAAACGCATTCTTGCCATAATAATCGTCCGCATTGATCACAAGAAATGGTTCAGAAACAACATCTTTACAACACAAAATCGCCTGACCTGTTCCCCATGGTTTTGTTCTTCCCGCAAATTTTTCAGTATATTGTACAGGAATATCCGAAACTTCCTGATAAGCATACACAACTTCAACCTTCTGTGCGATCCGGTTTCCGATTACTTCCTTAAAATCTTTTTCCAAATCTTTTCTTATAACAAATACGACTTTATCAAATCCGGCCTCTATTGCATCATAAATAGAGTAATCCATTATGATTTCTCCGTTCGGACCAATGGGCGCAAGCTGTTTGATTCCCCCTCCAAACCTGCTTCCTATTCCCGCTGCCATTATCACCAACGCCGCTCTGCTCATTTTTTTCTCCTCTTTCTTGCTTCAATCACACCAACATATAAATTTTAGTCACATATTCAGATAAGTTCATTTTCCACGACTCGGATCATCTCCCGTAAAGCTTCTTCTTCATCTTTACCTTCACAGATAATCTCTATTTCATCCCTATCCTTAATACATGCCCCAAGTACACTAAGTACACTCTTAGCATTCGCAGTCACATTTTCATTTTTCGTAATTTTCTGAACTGTAATCTTACTTTCAAACTGGATTGCCGCTTTACAGAATGTCCCTGCAGGTCTTAAATGCAGTCCTGTAGGATTATCGATCACTATTTTTTTTCTTACCATTATTCAGTCTCCCTTTATTCTGCTGCTCTTGTTTGCTTTGGATTCACACGTTTTCCATCATAACAGTTATTTTCTGTTCTGCCGCAGCTTACTGTCCTTTTTGTTCAGTATTCGTACCGATTTCGCTATCGCCTTCCTGCGCCTTTTCTCCAACAGTAAGCTGAACGGTCACTTTCTTCATCAATGTAATCCCTTCCGGAATATCTACTTCTACGAGAACATCATATACCCCCGGCACTACATATGCAGACATATCTACAGAAACCGCATTACTGATATCCAACATTTCCAATGCTTTCTGATCCCCGCTAAAACGAAGCGCTATCTCCGCATCCGGCTCATAAGATACTTGCAGTCCTTCTGCCAGATTACTAATCTGTATAGAGCTCACCATAAAATTGATCGTCCGTGTTCCTTCTTCTTCTACCATTGCCGTAACTGTTACATTTGCAGTTTTCTCATCCACCAACTGAACGCCTTTCGGCAAATATTCTGAAATATTGACAGATTTCTGAACCGGTTCTGAAGCTTCACTGACATCGATTGCCGGAACGTCTATTTCCTCAATCTTGTCGATCACATCTTTTTCTCCGTAAATCTGAACAGTCTCCGGTTCACTGCTGTATCCTGTATATTTATATCCTTCTGCCGGAGTTCCCGAAACAGTGAGCAAAATCGGAACACTCTTAATCTTTAACACTTCAACAGACACAGTAATACCACCTTCGCCAAGGTTATTTCCCAGCCGTGTCTGACTGATCGGATTACCGCTGATATCATACAATTCGAGTTTCGCCGTCTCCTCACTGTCTTTTGCCAATCCTTCTACATCGATAAGAGCAACCGCCCGATCAATCTGATCAAGGATCGACTCCGGACCTGTAATCGTCACTTTATCCGGATTAACTGTCATGTCTCCCAAAATATATCCATCCCTTACTTTGGAATCTCCCGTACTTACTGTAAGGGAAAGTACTTTCTTCCCTGATTTTTCTCTCTGAATCTGAAGATTTCTAGGCGCAGCCTCCGCTGATTCATACTTTCCGGCATAATTTGGTATGGAAATCTTGATCGGAACAAGTCCTGTACTTGTATCCATCTCCTTTATATCTGCTGTTGCAACAATATCTTCTTTTGTAAGTTTCTGCCTCACCTGTCTTGTTGCCGATATAACAACACTTACTTTTTCCTCACCTAATACTTGATAAGTATCTCCCGCCGACAAAATGATATCTTCATTAATAATCGTCACAGGAACTTCACTAAATGTCTGCGTACTGACGGGATTATCAAGATTCACAACAATAAGCCACAGAAAAACCGCAAAAATAATTGCTATAATCTTTAACCCTAAATTATCCGTAAACTTATGATTTTTCATTTTCTGCGCCATCCTTTCCGTAAGAAAAACCGCTTTGACTCGGCATTTCTATACTGAATCTGACTAAGACGCTTTCTCAATTCTTCCCTTGTAATTCCTCTATCCAGCTGACCGCCCATAGCTACCGAAACAAGTCCCGTTTCCTCCGATACTGCAATGATAAGGGCATCGCACACCTCGCTCATACCTAAAGCTGCCCTATGTCTCGTTCCAAGATCTTTGCTGATACGCATATTATCAGAAAGGGGAAGATAACATGTAGCCGATGTAATTCTGTCTCCCCGTATAATAATCGCTCCATCATGAAGTGGTGTATTATGTTCAAATATATTGATCAAAACTTGAGATGACACCTTGCAGTCCAGTTCGATTCCGGTCATTTCATATTCCGTAAGCTGAATTGCCTGCTCTACTACAATCAGCGCTCCTGTACAGACTTTCCCCATCTCAAAGCATGCCGTCACGATACTTTCCGCCGTCTGATCAGAAAAACGTTCATTCTCCCTGTTTCTGTCAAACGGATTAATATTGCTTAGCAGATTTTTCTCTCCGAGCTTCTCGAGCGCACGCCGCAGCTCAGGCTGAAACACAACTACTGCCGCAATAGCAAGTACGTTGATCGACTGTGCCGCCAAATACAAGATCGTATGCATCTGAAAGATCCATGCCAAAAGAATAAACGCTCCAAGCATAATAATTCCTCTAAGGAGCATCCATGCTTTTGTATTCTTAATCCAGAGCATAATCTCATACACGATTACGGCAACAATCAATATCTCGATCACATCTTTGATATGGACGTCAGGAAAATACATTCCATTTGTATAATTGTCTAAAATACTTTTTATCCAATCTAACATACCGTAATCACCACCTTACTGTTCACTTTCACTTATTCTGATCTTTGTTTTTCTAAGCCGAGTTCTTTACTTAAACTTCTCGTTAAAAGAATATCATCTGCATCAATCTCTGTGTTTATATTATTAGTTTTCTTTCCAAACTGTCTGTTCGATTCCGCCTGATCAAAAAATTCCGATTTTTCATCTTCTCCGATCACCGTCGTTTCCTGAGACTGATTTTCAGTAATCCGTTTCACCTTCTTTTCCGGAACGGCTACTCCGACTTTCGGAACGGCTTTTACATAATAATAGTATTCATCGTCCTCAAACTGGATATTCTCCGTACGGGAATAATCCACGGAAAAGAAGAGAAGTTCCAGCACAAGTCCTACTGCTGCTCCGAGAACTGCGCTTAATATAATTTCCAAATAAGATATATTTGTATTCAATACAATATTGCCTGCTGCCGAAACAACAACAGTCACCGCCGCACCTGCTGCCGATGCAATTTTCCAAGAATGATCCACACCTCTTGTACGAACAAAATTCACAACAAGAATCCCGATCGTCACTGCCATAACCATAAGCCACATTTCTTTACTTGCAAGCACCTGTTTTGTAAAGCCCATCAGATTAGCTGCCATTCCGGATACATCTGCTTCCTTCAGCACTGTCGCTGATGCTTTCACATAATCTGTCATATAATATGTGATAATTCCGCATGATGCCGGAACGATCCATACAGGAGATCCAAGCAAACCAAACGCGATCGGAATTACAAACGGAATCTTCAAACTAAATGCAAGTCCCGAAAGCAATACGAGCCATGCTTTTTTCGGTGTAAAGCGAAAATAAAAAATATACATTAAAATAAAAAGAACAAGAGCTACAAGAGCAATCGGAAGTGACAAAGCATAAAAATGTGCAAGTATCAATGCTGTTGCCGCTAAAACAGTAATCGTCATCGGAAGAAATGTACAAATCACCGCCATTCCCAACGTACAAAAAATTGATGATGCCGGCTTCATAAATCCAATGTTAGAATTAATGACCCAAAACAAAACCAGCCCCGTCACGAACTGCAGCGCTTTCTGAATATAAATTGAATATGACGCATATATTCTCTGCAGCTTTTCTCTCCAAACAAGCAATGTACTCATGATTTATTTATCTCCTTTTTGTTGTTGATCTTCTCGATCCTGGAAAGATCTCTCAAATATTTTTTCACCCTCTGTTTTGCTTTAATGTGCTTATTTTTATAAAAACTTCCCGCACCGATTCCATATGCGATCAGAAGCGACACATAAATGCCGACTGCCACAGCCGCAAAAACAAATAATTTTGTGAGTGTAATTCCTTCCATCGCAGCCTCTCCCCAACCAAGGAACAGCACTGCCGCCGCCAATCCATAACCAACTGTGATCCAAATAAGCGTGACCCATGTATTTAAGCTCGAATAATCTTTCTTATAATAGCTGCTGATTTTGAGATCTTCTTCTCCATAATTTTTTTCATAAATAGCAGCCCGAGTCATCAAACGTATTTTTCTCTTATCCAACATGACGCTTTCCCGTCCTCCTATGTATTTTCCGAAATCCATATACTATATTCCAAATACACTAAATAATTACATATGTATGATTATTATACCATATATTCAAATACCTTGTCCAATGCTTATAGTCAAAAAGTACACATTTTGCACGCCTGCCTTTTTCAGTATTTTCGCCGCCTGCTCCACCGTTGCCCCTGTTGTATAAATATCATCGATCAAAAGCACATTTACCGCAGGTTTCCAAGCTCCTGACACGGCAAATGCACCTTGCAGATTTCCCATTCGTTCCTGTCTCTCCAACTGCTTCTGAGCCGTTGTTTTTTTCACTCGAAACAAAACGTCTGACGCAAAAGGTACCCCTGTCTTTTCCGATAAATGTTTTGCTATGATTCCTGCCTGATTATATCCTCTTTTTCTCTTTCGGGATTTGTGCAGCGGAATCGGAATAATCTCCTCTATCTCCCACTTTTTCACTTGATCTGCATAATATTCTGCCATTTCTGCCGCAAACAACTCTCCCCAGCTGCGCTTATTATTATACTTAAATTTGTAAATCGCCGTTGACACCGGTTCTTTATGAAGCCACAAACTTCGTCCCTGCGTAATATACGATGTCCTTTTTGCACAGTCTGAACAATATTCTTTATATTCATCTTTTATCGGCTTTCCGCATCTCATACATCTTGGTTGTCCAATGTATACGATCTTCTTTTTACACTCTGTACAAATTCCTTCCGGTGAAATCTCTCCACAGAAAGGGCATACTTTCGGATAAAGCAAGTCTAAAACTCTTGTATACGCTCCGCCAAGCTTGTATACCGCGCCTGTTCGTTTTTGTTTTGTATCATTTCCTGAAATACTGTCTCACTCCCTACAATCGTCAAACATTTTTTTGCTCTTGTCACCGCCGTATACAATAGATTCCGGTTATAAAGAAGCTTCGGACCCGGCAAAAGCGGAATAATAACAGCCGGATATTCACTCCCCTGCGACTTATGTACCGTAATCGCATATGCCAATTCCAATTCTTCCGCCATATCAAACCCGTATTTTACTTTGCGAGATTCGTCAAATTCCACTTCTATCGTTTCCGTATACTCATTAATCTCTGTAATTACTCCCATATCTCCGTTAAACACACCGGTACCTTTGTCTACAGTCAAACCGAATTTTGTAGACACTTCCCATTCAAGCTGATAATTATTTTTAATCTGCATTACTTTATCGCCTTCTCTGAACAGCCTGCCGTTAATCTCACGCTGTGCCTTTTTCGGCTCTTCAGGATTCAAGTATTTCTGCAAGATTCCATTTAAACGTTCCACTCCCAAAAGTCCTTTTCGTGTCGGAGTCATAACTTGGATCTCATTTTGATCTGCCCCAACATATTTCGGAAGTTTTTTCTGAATGAGCATAATCACAATACCTATGATCGTATCTGCGTCCTGCCTCCGCAAAAAGAAAAAGTCCCTACTCTTATTATCCGGAATAACCGGTTCTCCTGCATTGATTTTATGTGCATTTACTATAATATCACTCTCTCCGGCCTGTCGGAAAATACGAGTCAATGTCACAACAGGAAACCGGCAAGACGCAATAATATCTTTCAGCACACTTCCCGGACCTACGGACGGAAGCTGGTCTACATCCCCTACAAGAATCAACCTTGTTCCCGGTATGACCGCAGACAAAAGTGCATGCATCAAAGTCAGATCAACCATAGACATTTCATCAATGATAATCACATCCGCTTCAAGAGGGTTCTGGCGATTTCTTAAAAATCCTCCTGAATTTTCCGTTTCTTCAGGATTCACATTCACTTCCAAAAGACGATGGATCGTCTGCGCTTCATATCCGGTCGCTTCTGTCATTCTTTTCGCTGCCCTTCCTGTCGGCGCCGCCAAAAGAATACTCATCCCTTCGCTTTCAAAAAAACGGATCATCGTATTGATCGTTGTTGTCTTCCCTGTTCCCGGACCTCCGGTCAATACAAGTAAACCATGTTTGATCGACTCAATCACTGCAGTATGCTGCTTTGGATCAAGTTTGATCTCTTCCGCCTGCTCCACTTTACAAAGCCGTCTTTCCATCAATTCCTCCGGCATATCACAATTTATATTCAAATCATGAAGCATTTTCGCCGTGTTCAGTTCCATATAATAATAATGTGCCGGATAAATTCTGATTTCATTTTCATTTCCATTTTCACTGACACATTCTTTCATAACCACTTTTTTCTCAATACACAGATCCATAACATGCTTTTCTATGTCTTCAATTTCCACTTCCAAAAGCGTTCTTGCACGACACAAAAGTTCATCCTGCGGAAGATAGATATGCCCTTCACCTACCGCCTGCTGCAGTGTATAAAATAATCCGCTTTTAATTCGATAATCTGAATCTGTATGGATTCCGATACGGGACGCAATCTCATCTGCAGTACGAAATCCGATCCCTTCAATATTATCTGCAAGCTCATATGGATTTTCTTCCATGACTTTATATACACGCATTCCATAATGATTGTATATTTTTGCTGCCAATTTTGCAGAAATCCCATATTTTTGAAGATAGATCATCGCTTTTCGCAAGTCTTTTTTATCTTCTAACTGCGCCGAAATCTCCCTTGCTTTCCGTTCACTGATTCCTTTAATTTCAGCAAGACGTTCCGGTTCTTCCTCTATGATCCGAAATGTATCTTCCTTAAACTTCTTGACAATCCGACCCGCAAGAGCTGCTCCGATTCCCTTAACGGCTCCCGAACCGAGATACCGTTCTATAGATACGAGATCTTCCGGCTCTTTTACAACATGAGACATTACTTTCAGCTGATTCCCATACACACTGTGTGTCACATATTCACCCGTTATTTCCAACAGTTCACCTTCTGTTATGTAATTAAAATTCCCCACACAGGTCACTTCGCCGTCATCGTTTTCCAAATGAAACACTGTATATCCGTTTTCAGCATTCCGAAACACGATGTGTCCTACATATCCCGTAACTTTTTCCACAGATCTTTCCTCTTTCCGTTCTTGTTTTCCACAATATTGTATTTTAAATCCACATTATAACAGGGATGTGCCATATTGCTCACATCCCTGCTCTTTCTCTCTCTTTGCCAAATTGAATCTTTTATCAGACTTCGCCCCGTCCGCTCATAAATTCAACAAATTGACCCGTTCCGATCGCAACGACTTTCATCGGATCTTCCGCTGTCATCGTGTTAATGCCTGTTCGTTCCTCAATCAGTTCCTCCAAGCCGCGAAGCATAGAACCTCCGCCTGTCAAAACGATTCCACGGTCAAGTATATCTGCCGACAACTCCGGCGGTGTCTGTTCCAACACCGCGATCACAGCCTCAACGATCTGTCCGGTGGCTTCCCTCAAAGCCTCCTCTGTCTCTGACGAAGTTACCGTAACAGTTTTTGGTAATCCTGTTACAAGATTTCTTCCCCTGACTTCCATTGTCTCCTCTTCTACAAGAGGATATGTTGTTCCTATCTTTATCTTTATATCTTCCGCCGTTCTTTCACCAATCAGAAGATTATGTTTTTTACGCATATAACGGACGATTGCCTCATCAAAATCATCCCCCGCTACCTTGATCGACGTATTCACAACAGTGCCGCCCAATGAAATTACCGCAATATCCGCAGTTCCTCCGCCAATATCTACAATCATATTCCCGCAAGGTTTTGCAATATCAATCCCCGCACCGATCGCAGCCGCTACAGGCTCTTCGATCAAATGCACTTCTCGCGCACCTGCCGCATAAGTTGCCTCTTCTACCGCCTTCTTTTCCACTTCTGTAACACCACTCGGCACACAGATGCTAATGCGCGGTTTTTTAAATGTTCTCTTCCCAAGCGACTTCCGGACAAAATACTTGATCATCTTTTCTGTTACCGTATAATCCGAGATCACACCTTGTCTGAGCGGACGCACCGCAACGATATTCCCCGGTGTCCTTCCGAGCATCAGTCTCGCTTCTTCTCCGATCGCCTTGATCACATTCGTATCTCTGTCAAACGCAACAACTGACGGTTCTTTCAAAACAACTCCCTTGCCGCGGACATAGACAAGTACACTGGCTGTTCCCAGATCTATTCCGATATCTACCGACATATTCTATTCTCCCTTCTAAATCTTTATACTCTTTTCCCGCTGACATTTCCCAAAAATGAAAATGCCTGTATCTCTCCCCACACGGGTCTTATCATTCATATACTTTCAGACCGGATGACACCCCTTCATCCAATCTGCATTCTTTAGTATAATCGACTCAACAAAAAATGAAAACCCTTTTTTTTAATTACATGATACTTTTTACAACTTTTTTATAATTTTTATTGTAACAGTTCAGCCCTACAGTGTACGGAAAGCACAAAACATGCTCTCATGTTTTCGCTAACGGACATCTGTATGCGACAAGCGCACATTTATGAGCGAAACAGTGGCGCCGGCCACAATAAGCACACAGCGTGATTTTATGAATGGCGCAGACTGAACTGTTATTTTTTATAACTACAGTGTTTTCTACAGCATCTTCTTTATATACTTCCCTGTATAGGAATTTTCATTCTCTGCCACATCTTCCGGTGTTCCGTGTGCAACGACCGTACCACCGCGTTCTCCGCCTTCCGGACCGATATCAATAATGTAATCTGCTGTTTTTATAACATCCAGATTGTGTTCGATTACAATAACCGTATTTCCGTCATCTGTCAGACGCCGCAAGATCTCCGTCAATTTATGCACATCCGCAAAATGAAGTCCTGTCGTCGGCTCATCCAAAATATACACAGTTTTTCCTGTACTCCGTTTACTAAGTTCCGTTGCCAGCTTAATGCGCTGTGCTTCACCTCCGGACAATTCTGTAGAAGGCTGTCCGAGACGGATATAAGAAAGACCTACATCGTTCAATGTCTCTATCTTGCGCCTGATACTCGGAACATGAGCAAAAAATTCCAACGCCTCTTCCACTGTCATGTTGAGAATATCATAAATCGTTTTCCCTTTATATTTTACTTCCAAAGTCTCTCGATTATATCGCTTTCCCCCGCAAACTTCACACGGAACATATACATCAGGCAAAAAATGCATTTCGATTTTAAGAATGCCGTCTCCCGAGCACGCCTCGCAGCGTCCGCCTTTCACATTAAAACTAAACCGCCCTTTCTTATATCCGCGCGCTTTTGCATCCGGAGTTGCCGCAAACAAATCTCTTATCAGATCAAACACACCTGTATAGGTTGCCGGATTTGACCTTGGGGTTCGCCCGATCGGCGACTGATCGATATCAATCACCTTATCTACCTGATCTAACCCTTCTATTTTTTTATGTTTTCCCGGAATTGTTCTCGCGCGATTCAAATCACGTGCAAGCCTTTTATACAAAATTTCATTTACAAGAGAGCTTTTTCCCGAACCTGAAACTCCGGTAACACAAGTCATAACTCCAAGAGGAAATGACACATCGATATTTTTCAAGTTGTTTTCCCGGGCGCCGACCACCTTCAACCATCCCTTAGGCTGTCTGCGCTCTTGCGGAACCGGAATTTTGATCCTTCCCGATAAGTATGCGCCTGTAATCGAATTTTCATTTTTCATGATCTCTTTCGCATTTCCGACGGCAACAACCTCGCCTCCGTGTTCTCCCGCTCCCGGTCCTATATCTACAATATAATCCGCCTCCATCATTGTATCTTCGTCATGCTCTACGACTATCAGCGTATTTCCCAGATCACGAAGATGCTTTAATGTTGCAAGAAGCTTGTCATTATCCCGCTGATGAAGTCCTATACTTGGCTCATCCAAAATATATGCTACTCCCACAAGACCCGATCCGATCTGCGTTGCCAGACGTATTCTCTGCGCCTCACCGCCTGAAAGTGTTCCGGTAGCGCGAGCCAACGTCAAGTAATCAAGTCCCACATCCATAAGAAATTTGATCCGAGCTCTGATTTCTTTCAAAATCTGCCCTCCGATGAGCATCTGTGTTTCTCCTAATACAAGCTCTTCAAGAAAATTTTGCAATTTTCCGATAGACATCGACGTTACTTCTGCAATATTTTTTTCTCCGACGGTTACCGCCAAAGCTCCCGGTTTCAGACGTTGCCCGTGGCATGCCGAACACGGAGTTATGTTCATAAATGTCTCATATTCGGCTTTCATCGTCTCCGAACCGGTTTCTTTATATCTGCGCTCTACGTTTTTAATCAACCCTTCAAACGCAACATCATAAACGCCTTCGCCTCTCTGGCCTTTATAAAATACTTTCACCTCTTTCCCGTTTGTGCCATGAAGAATAATATCATGAATCTTCTTCGGATATTTTTCAAACGGTGTGTCCAGATCAAATTGATACTCTCTGCACAGCGCCTGAAGTATCGCATGAGTAAAACTTGATTTGTCTGTACAAGACTGCCACCCTAATACCGCTATTGCACCTTCATTAATCGACAATGACGGATCCGGAATCATCAAATCCTCTGAAAACTCCATCTTATATCCTAATCCATAACATGTCGGACATGCCCCAAAGGGATTATTAAATGAAAAACTTCTTGGTTCGATCTCTTCGATACTGATCCCACAATCCGGACAGGAAAAGCTCTGACTGAAATTCAACATCTCCCCGCCGATCACATCTACACTGAGCAAACCTTCCGATAAATGCAGAACACTTTCCACAGAATCTGTTAACCTCTTCTCAATCCCCTGTTTTACGATCAATCGGTCAACAATAATCTCAATATTATGTTTCAAGTTCTTGTCAAGAATAATCTCTTCCGTCAATTCGTACATATTTCCGTCTACACGTACACGCACATATCCGCTTTTCTTTGCTTTTTCCAATAATTTTGCATGTGTTCCTTTCCGGCCTCTTACGACCGGAGCAAGAAGCTGGATTTTCGTTCCTTCCGGCATTGACATAATTCGATCAACCATCTGATCGACTGTTTGCTTTGAAATTGCTTTTCCACATTTAGGACAATGAGGAATTCCGACTCTTGCATATAAAAGTCTGAAATAATCATAAATTTCAGTCACTGTTCCGACCGTAGATCTCGGATTGTGATTTGTCGACTTTTGATCAATGGAAATTGCAGGCGACAGTCCCTCTATGCTTTCCACATCCGGTTTCTCCATTTGCCCCAAAAACTGTCTTGCATAGGAAGATAATGATTCCATATATCTTCTCTGCCCTTCTGCATAAATCGTATCAAACGCGAGGGAAGATTTGCCCGAACCGCTCAATCCTGTAAGTACAACAAGTTCGTTCCGGGGAATGTCCACATCTATATTTTTAAGATTATTCTCATTCGCTCCCCTTATTTTGATATATTTCCGAACATCCATTTTCGTACTCATAATCCGTCTTTTTCCTCCCTGTAGTCATATTTTATTTTGTATTTTATCCTTCTATTTCATTCAACATTTTTTTCAATTCTGTCAACTTATCCCGCAATTCTGCCGCGCTTTCAAAATTCAGTTCTGCCGCCGCTTTCTTCATCTGTTTTGTAAGATCGGCAATCAGCTTTTTAAGTTCTTTTACGCTCATAGATTCCGGATCTTTTTCCAGTTTCAGCTCCTCTGCCGCAACTTTTTTAGAAATACTGATCAGGTCGCGTACTGATTTTTGAATCGTCTTTGGTGTGATACCATGCTCTTCATTATATTTCATCTGAATCTCACGACGCCGTTTTGTTTCATCGATCGCCAGCTGCATAGATTCCGTTATCTTATCCGCATACATAATAACATGCCCTTGTGCATTACGCGCCGCACGTCCTATTGTCTGTATCAATGACGTTTCCGAACGCAAAAATCCTTCCTTATCCGCATCCAATATCGCTACAAGCGTAATTTCCGGAATATCCAGACCTTCTCGCAAAAGATTGATTCCCACAAGCACATCAAATACATCTAAACGCATATCACGAATAATCTCTGTACGTTCCAGTGTATCCACATCCGAATGCAAATATTTCACACGAATTCCCACCTCACGCATATAATCCGTCAAATCTTCTGCCATCCGCTTTGTCAGAGTTGTTACGAGAACTTTATTCTTTTGGGAAATTTCTTTGTTTATTTCCCCGATCAGATCGTCTATCTGACCTTCTACAGGACGCACGACAACTTCCGGATCGAGCAGTCCGGTCGGACGAATCACCTGTTCCACACGGAGAAGCTCATGTTCTTCTTCATATACTCCCGGTGTTGCAGATACAAATAACGCCTGGTTGATCTTGCTCTCAAATTCTTCAAAGTTCAGCGGACGGTTATCCTTCGCAGACGGAAGACGAAATCCATAATCTACCAAGGTAGATTTTCTTGATTGATCTCCGTGATACATACCTCCGATCTGAGGAATGGTTTTATGCGATTCATCAATCATAATAATAAAATCATCCGGGAAATAATCTATCAATGTATATGGCGCCTGCCCGGGACTAAGTCCTGCCAAGTGCCGCGAATAGTTTTCGATTCCGGAACAAAATCCGGTTTCTTTCAACATTTCAATATCAAAATTTGTTCTCTCTGCAATTCTCTGCGCTTCCAAAAGTTTATCTGCATGTTTAAACTCCTTCACACGCTCATCCAGTTCTTTTTCTATATCATTTACAGCACGCTTTATGTTTTCTTTATCCACCACATAATGTGACGCCGGGAAAATCGCCACATGTGACAATTCGTCTTTGACCTCTCCTGTCAAAATATCAATTTCCGTAATCCGCTCAACTTCATCTCCGAAAAATTCGATACGAATCGCCACATCGCTCTCATACGCCGGTATGATCTCCACCACATCGCCGCGAACACGGAAAGTTCCGCGGTGAAAATCCATGTCATTACGGTCATACTGGATTTCTATCAATTTTGCCATAACCTCGTCTCTGTCTTTTGTCATGCCCGGGCGTAAAGAAATCACCATATTCTGATAATCTACAGGACTTCCCAAACCATAAATACACGATACACTGGCAACTATGATCACGTCCCGCCGTTCCGTCAATGCCATTGTGGCAGATAAGCGAAGCTTGTCAATCTCATCATTGATGGAAGAGTCTTTGGCAATGTATGTGTCCGAGGACGGAACATAAGCTTCCGGCTGGTAATAGTCGTAGTAGGAGACAAAGTATTCTACCGCATTATTCGGGAAGAATTCTTTGAATTCTCCATATAGCTGCGCAGCCAGCGTTTTGTTGTGTGCGATTATGAGTGTTGGTTTATTTAATTGTTGTATGACGTTTGCCATTGTGAACGTCTTGCCAGAGCCTGTAACTCCCAGTAAAGTCTGGCATTGGTTTCCTTCTTGAAAGCCTTTTACAAGCTGGTCGATGGCCTGCGGCTGGTCGCCGGTCGGAGCATATTCTGATACTAATTCAAAATGATCCATAATTTCTCCTTTACTTTATTTCGAATTTCGATTTCAAATTCAATTCCTTTACAATTAAACTTATTCTCTTTCTCTATAGTTGCTGTAATAAAAATTGCCTTATTAATGAGCAAAACAAATAGCTTGCGGCTGATCGCCGGTAAGGGCGTATTCCGATACTAATCCAAAATGTTCCATAGTGAAATTTTCTCTTACTATGTCTAATATCAACCCAAAAATCCGTACATAACTTTGTGTACTTTTCCCCATCACTACTATTATCATGGTAACATGCTATCATAATTGCCGATATAAATCAAGAATATATCGAACATACATTCCCTTTGACATACATATTTTCTTTGTAAAAAAGATGCAGGACATCGCTTGCATCTTTTTCTCTCTATTTTATTATTTAATAATAATCTATCGCATAATTCAAATATTCTTATATAGCACATCTCTAAAAAACTCTCCTCTGAACATTAGTGCATAACTATAACCGATTAATCCTAATCTTGAAATCAATCGACTATGCATCAATCTTTATTCTTTATCATATCTTGCGTAATAGACTGCAATAGATTTTGTATTTATCTCTACTCATTTTGAATCGTCCACTAAGCAGGACCACGCTCACTATTTCTTTATCGTTTCCTATTTTATAATCATAATGATTACAAATTTAGGCAGGAAATCACCCATTTATAAAGTTTTCAAGAATTCAGATTTACTCATAATAGTTGCTAAGTCTTTTAAATCTCCTATCTCAAATCTAATATTTTTTCTTTCTTCTAATTCATCTACAATTAAATATCTATATTCATTTTGATACGAGAAAATTTCCTTTCTCTTTATAAATGACAAATCATCAAGACTATTTGTCATCAAATCCATAATTTTCATTTCATCTTTAATGCTCTCATCTCGATAATATAAAACGTCTCTGCTATAGAGCTGATATTTATTTTCTTTTGCCCCATTTTTTATTCTTTTATCAAATTCTAATTCATCCTCTATTTTTACAACATACTCTCCAAATTCAAACATCTCCTCTATTCTCGATGTACTATATTTGTTATTTAAATGATATAAACATAAGGCAAAATTCCTTTTCTGTTTATTAGCATCAATCGTAAAATTAACCCCTTTTCCTTGTGGCGTCTGATATTTTGTCGTATAATATTTACCTTCCATCTCATCATTTTTTCCAACACATTTTTTCTTTTCAATATACAAATATTCTTTTAGCCGTCCAAATTGTACTATTCCTGATATAAAAGAATCCGCACCTTTTTTATCTATAAATTTTAAAAATGCCATTGTTCTACCTTTCTGTATTTCCGATCTCTTTCATCTTCTTTATAGTCCCAACTTAAAAAAAATCACAAATTCCATTTGTTCGTCTAATATCATCTAATTCATTCCATCCCATTTTGTCCGCAAAATCCGTACCAAATATAAAGTCCTCATTTGCTTTACATACAGACTTCTTTATGTTGTTAATCATATTCCTTAACATAGTTCCTCCCCTTCCACAAACACCATTTTTTTCAACAATCCTGCCGCAGTTTTTTCCCCTCCTGTAAGGCACTCTTTATCTCCAAAAACCAAAAACGAATCTTTTGCCCGAGACACCGCAACATTCATAAGATCCGGTGCTCTGTTAATAAAATAACACCCATCTTCACTTCCATACACACTGGAAAACAAAATGACTTTTCGCTCCGCCCCTTGAAACGTATGTACAGTTCCAACATCAATAAACTTTGAATACTCCGGAAGTCTACGTTTTATAAGATTCTTTATCAAAAAACTTTGGCTCTTAAAAGGCGTGATAATCCCCAATACTCCTCTCTCCTCAATGCCATCTTTGTCGCTGTAGCATAATAAAATTTTTTCATATTTTTTCTGCAGCCACATTATAATAGCCTCAGCTTCTTCTCTGTTTCGTCTGCTTCCTCCGTATTTCTCTGATTTTGCGGTGGTAACCTGTCTGAATCCCATTACCGGAAGAAGCCCTCTTAATTCATTGTACTCAGCTGCATAAAAGGAACCCCTCTTAGGTTCCAATTTCCCCTCATATACCAGTTTGTTACAATATGTAATTATTTCATTATAACACCGGCGATGTTCACTTAAAAATAGCCCTCTTTTATATTTATTAAATTCACAGGATAGTGCAGCCATTTTCATAATACTGGATTGAGAACAATTTAAACCATTTTCTTCAAGCATACCGTATTCACCTTTATTTGCAATTACACCATTACTGATTGCCATTGCAATATCAAGAGCTCTTGCAGTTCCCCATACGGGCGGTATTTGTTCTTCATCCCCTACAATAACTGCTTTTTTAGCTAAGGAAAACGATGCGGCAGCAATCTCCGGAGATGTCTGTCCCGCTTCATCTACGACTAATAAATCTATATAGTTACACATAAAATAGTTCTTTTTATCATTTCCGTCATATGCCCAAAACTGTTTTGGAAGCATAAAAAATGTCATAACCATACACGGTGATATCATAGCAATCCGATGATACATATCATCCAGTATATTTTTAAATGTTTTTCCTTTTTGCTTCTCACTGACCGGATTATCTTCCTTCAACCAACGACTCTCATAATAATGTACTGCCAGCCAAAATTCTGCATATCTTACCCGATCCAATACATCGTTCAATTTACACAAGTCGAATTCATTTAACACACTGTCCTCCGGAACTGCAACATTATATTTTTCAAAGTTTTGATATCCTTCTTTTAAATGTTCCATCTTTATATCTATTTCTTTTTTTTGACTTTTTAATTTTTCTATTTTATCGTCTATACAAAGCTTCTGTTCCTGCAACTGACTTTTTTGCAAATCATTATCACATATTTTCTGCATATAAACTTTTTCTATCTCATCTATTGACATATCACGTCTTAAAAAGGATAATTCCGCTTGATTTACAAAGGGAAATGACCATCTTTGTATCTTGCTTTTAAAACAGAAAAACTTTTTTAATAATCGTACATACCACGGAAATTGCTGATAAGCTTTTCGCCATTCCTGCATCCTATTTAAAAACCATTGTGTAGTTTCCTGAATTTTTTCTATTTGATTTTGCAAATCATTTCTAATCGCTTCTTCTTTCCGTATGTTCTGCATTATCCTTTCTACATATGCTCCATACGATTCCCTACCGAGAACGCTTTTTATATTATCTAACATAGAGATACAATTTATTCTGTCTTTATTTACTTTCTCCAATTCCTTCCACAATATTTCTTCACATAACGCAAAATCAATACTTGCTGTCTCTCTTCGAAAATATTGATGAAATTCTTGTTTAAATAACCTTCCTGAGGAACGTCTATTTTCTTTTGACTCAAGTTCATCTACAAATCCACCCCCGCGTACCGTCGTATACTGATATCGTTTTTGGGCAGCTTCCTTTACTTTCCCATTGGAGGGAAAATAAACTGCAAAGCTATCTGTTCCAGTAATCCACTTATGTTCTAAATTAGAAATCCCAATCTCTGAAATCTGTCCAAAAGAATCAATAATATTTGTAACCGCCTGATTATTAGTGGATGCTGCAACAATAATCGGTGCCCTTTCCCTCTTCAATGCAGATTTTACATACATGTCTGCCACTACAGACTGCAAAAAAGTAGTCTTTCCTGTTCCCGGAGGTCCACTGACTGCCAAAAGATTTCCTTCTTTTATTTCTCCAAAATGGTTCATTGCCTCACGCTGAGATGGTGACAATGGATATGCCCCTCCCATTTGTCCGACATGAGCTTTCATTTTACTTATATCAGTATTTTTTATCAGCGGTTTTGAGGGCTCTATCTTTCCATTCGTTATTTTATCATACAAGGAATTAACAGTTCCCTTTATCAACGCATTATACAACTGCAAAATATAAAAAGAAGCATTAACTGTCGAATCCTGAAACAAATAATATCTGCCATCTGCTTTAAACAGTTCATTTCCATTTCTAATGTAGTTACTTTTAAATGGTATCTCTGCAACAAATTCATAGAGTTTGATCGCATATGCTAAATAATCCTGCCACGAATCCAACTGATATCTTTCGTTCGTAGTATGCTCCAAAAATTCATCATATTTCTCACCATCTCCTACAGCAAGCAAAGGATCCTCCATAGGTCTTAAATACTCCCGCGGTATCCAAGGTATTTTCCCTTCAACCGGCATACATAACTTTCCGGTACGGGTTACGCATAACGGCAAAAAGAAAAATGAAGTCATCTCTTCTATATTGTCTTCCATCTTTCCGCCATCCCGGAATTCCGTTGCTAATGTCTTTAATGCAATAATTACATTTTTTATCTTTAATTTTTCTTCATCATTATCGCTCTCTGCATCATACTCCTTCTTCCATATATTAAAATTATTCTCTTCACTTAACTTTCCAGATAATAATTCCCCTTCTGTAACTACAAAAAAACGCTCTTTTTTATAGTTTACGGTTCCTTGCATACTTGCTGCCACAGCATTTCTGAAATATCGTGTAACACTTTTCATTTTGAATCTTCTCCTACTATAATTAATCCCTATTGGAGGGTTATCATCTTCCGTGTTTTCTTCAGTTGCAAAACACCCCAAATCTTACCTCTTCGTTCTACTTATCTTTCCTAATCTTTTGCCTATTATATCACTTTTTCCATGCTTACATAACTGTCATTGTGTAAAATGCGTATCATCTTTTTGCAGCTCCTGTTATATCTGTTCAGATTTTTTAAGTCATTTTTCTCCGTCATTTCATAATGTTTTCTCATTTTATCCAATAAATTACGTTTTGCCATGAACTACACATACGGGACTAGATTACTGCCAGAATCATGTATACAATCTGAGTGATAATCCAGATTTCCCACAAAAAACCGACTGGATTTATCCAATTGGCTATTTTACATAATATTTTATTCTGCCGCATAAATTGACAAGTTTTCTATTCCCATCTATAATGTTTATATTACAATCGTAAGATTTAAAAGGAGAGAACTTATGAGCACATTCCCGCAGATTTCCGAAGCAGAATTTGAGGTCATGAAGATCGTATGGAAATACGCACCTATCAACACAAATGAAATTACCGAAAAGTTATTGCCTACTACAAACTGGAGTCCTAAAACAATTCAAACTTTAATCAAACGCCTTGTGACCAAAGGCGCGCTCACATACGAAAAACAAAGTCGTGTATTTGTTTATACTCCTGCAGTAAAAGAAGATGAATACATCAGACAACAAAGTTCTTCTTTTCTGAACCGTTATTATGATGGCAATATTACAGCTATGGTATCTTCCTATATAGAAAATGACAAATTATCAAAATCGGAATTAGATACACTCCGAACTCTTCTTTCACAGAAACAGGAAAAAGGAGGAGAATAATATGTCTGATTTCATGATTCGCTTTCTTATCTGCAACATATTATTTTGCGGCATCATCAGTATCCTTTTGCTTATGAAACATATTTTAAAAAATTGTCTGTCAAGCCGGATGCAGTATAACTTATGGTTTCTGTTGCTTGGACTTTTAACAGTTCCATTCTTACCTTCTCATTTTTTCAAGTTTTCAGAACTATTTTTCGGTTTCACGAACTTAAAGTTTCTTCCTTCTGCCGCCACAAAAAACGCCTCGGCTCCACCACTTCACACGAACATCGCAGGCGCAAAAGATTGGATGGATGACTTTGCGCTCTCCGTAAACGAAGCATCCTCATCCGCAATCGGTTATCTGCTATTTACTCTTTGGATTTTGGGTATTATCATTATGATAATATTAGCAATCCGATCTGCTCTGTTCCTGCATTCATTAAAAAAATCTGCATCACCTCTTGAAGATCAGGATGTTCAAAAATTATATCGACGCTGCCTAAATGACACAAATATTACAAAAAGTATACCCGTATACAGCGCTGCTTATCTAAAATCTCCTGTTATTGCAGGATTTTGGAAACCGTGCATCTTTCTTCCCGTTCACCTGATATCGGATAAAAATGAAACAGATATCCGGTATATGTTGTTGCATGAACTTCAGCACTATAAACACAAAGACGGATTTATCAACTATTTGATAAACCTCGCCGGAATGATATATTGGTTCAATCCGTTCGTCTGGTACGCACTGAAAGAAATGCGCGGCGACAGGGAAATTGCCTGTGATAGTTCTGTTTTAAACCTGCTGAAATCCGACGATTATGTAACTTATGGAAATACGCTGATTAACTTTGCCGAAAAGATTTCTCTGACTCCATTTCCCTTTTCCTCCGGCATCGGAGGAAATATGAAGCAGATGAAGCGAAGAATCCTAAATATTGCTTCTTATGAAAAACCGACATTACAAAAAAAACTGAAAAGCTTCATTGCTTTTCTGATGATATCTATTCTCCTTTTCGGACTTACACCGTTTGTCTCTACCTATGCGACAGATGAAAAGCAATATCAGTGGAACACAACTTCAAAGAATTGTTCTGAAATAGACCTTCGTAATTATTTCGGAAAATATGAAGGTAGTTTTGTATTATATGACTTAAAAAGAGATGTCTGGAAAATACACAATATAGACCGAGCTGTCTTACGAGTTGCTCCAAACTCCACCTACAAAATATATGATGCTTTGTTTGGATTAGAAGAAGGTGTCATCACCCCTGCAAATTCCTTGATCAAATGGAACGGGAAAAACTATCCTTTTGAAGCGTGGAACACCGATCAAACATTACAATCAGCTATGGGAGCTTCCGTCAACTGGTATTTTCAGACTATTGATGAACGGCTTGGAGCCGACTCTATTCAGAAATACCTTCACCAAATCGGATATGGAAATGAGAATTTAAGCGGTAATCTTTCTTCCTATTGGTTGAATTCCTCCCTGAAGATTTCCCCGATAGAACAGGTCGAGCTTTTAGTCAAACTGCATAATAACCGCTTCGGATTCTCCTTAGAAAACACCGGGACTGTAAAGAACGCCCTCCACATCTCCTCCTCTGCTTTCGGTGACCTCTACGGAAAAACCGGAACAGGACGAGTAAACGGACAAGATGTCAACGGTTGGTTTATCGGCTTTGTAGAAAATGCAGATAATACTTATTTTTTTGCTTCCAATATTCAGTATCAAAAACACGCCACCGGTAAAAAGGCTTCAGAAATCACCTTATCTGTTTTATCGGACTTAAATATATGGAGATAAACTAATTATCTCCATACAACTCTTCCCACTCTGTTCTTGTCAAGCGCGGTACGTGCCATCTAATCTCCGGATTGTTTATCGGCTCGATAATCCGATTTCCCACATACTGTATACCTCCATCTTTCGTATCGCGCACAGTTACTTCATGGATGTACGCTTTTGATACCCCTCTATAAGGAAAAACAGCCTGTACCTTCAATGTCAAAGTTCCGTCATCATTATTCACATATCCAATAACTTCCGGATACGGATATTCCGGATATTCTGTTTCTTCAAGCCCTCTCGGTTTGTATTCATAGACTTCTTCACACGGATAATAAACTGTCTTCGACTGCAACACTTCACTGCTGATTTTGAATTTAGATTTGATAACCGGTTCAAATTTTTCTTTTGAAATTAAATATACCGCGCTTGTTCCCATTGCATTTCCAAAAGTAAACTCTCCGTTCGCCGTATGATTTTCCTGATAAAACAAATCAAACATATCATAAAAATCTAGCTCTGCGAACTCTTCTTCACTCCAGTCTGTCAGAAACATATTATTACGTTCATATCCGATCGGAAGTATATATTTACGGTTTAGTTCTCTGCATGTTTCATCTAATGACAGTACCCTATATGCCATATATTCCATAATCTCATTTCTCGTAACTTCATAAGATCCTTCAAAGGCTAACCGACCGGAAAACATCAAATGTCCGTCTTCTGTATATTCCCATGATTCTGTCCTGTATATATCTTCTGAAGATTGCTTTAATTTACCATTCTCATAAATACAATAACTTCTGATCATATTTACAATTCCGTCATGTGTCTCCATATTCCGAATGATGCAGCTCCCTCCCTTTGCAACTTCTACAACGGTCATGCGTCCATTTTTCTTTGCTTCTGCCTTTTCACTAAACTGTATGAGTTTTTCATACTCTGTCATGTTGACCTGATTTTCGCTGTCAACTGCCGTAAAACCTTTCTCTCCTAATTCTTTAATAAGATCTCGGATCATTTCCAAATCATCCAGTTTACCTTCTTTTTCAGCTTTCGCATAAGTCTTACTGCAAATTTCCAGTATTTCTTCTGCTTCTTTTTCTTCTGATTTACTTCGTTTCATTACTGTTTTATCCGCATTTTCACTTTCCTGCCGTACTGATTGAATGTCTGTGTTTCCCGAATCTTTTTTTACAAAAAAACTGCACCCGGACAAATTCATTGCCAACATGATTCCGCTCACCACAACTCCTCTTTTCCAAATTCCTTTTCTTTTCAAACTATCGTCCTCTCTCGTATTATAAAGTAGTAGTATTTATAGACCCTCTCCAAGGTCTGTATGCTATTTCCATCATAACCATTCTTTACCTTTTCTACAGGTATGGTTA
>ERZ834859.888-NODE-888-length-37374-cov-10.347946_pt1 | contig 37374 bp, 36 predicted proteins | sample MGYA00519947_ERZ834859 | MGnify/ENA primary metagenome ERZ834859 (study PRJEB31850, sample SAMEA3708763) | human gut metagenome | biome: human gut; feature: human-associated habitat; material: faeces | place: China | collected 2014 ...
ACGCAAGCAGGTGTTTCATGGATTGTTTCTAATATCCTTTTGTTGGGGAAACTCCGTTCTCCCACTTGGAAACAGAAGCTTTGGAAACGCCTGCAAAAGCAGCTACCTCTTCCTGGGTCACTCCTTTTTCTCTTCTGTGCGCAGCAAGCACGGTTCCTATATTTAACTCTTTCATTTTCTCTCCTCTCTTCCCTTAAATATACCTCTGTTTTTTCTGTGGGACAATGGAGTCTTATGAAGCTTTTCGTGGATTTTGTCAACTGTCAGGAAACTGGATCCAGAGAAACAGTTCAAATATTCCATTTTCTGTGTGAAGCTCCATATTTCCCTGATACCGTTTTACTGCTTCCTGTATGCTCTTTAAGCCGACTCCGTGATTTTTCCTGTCTCTTTTTCCGGTATCCAGAAGTTTTCCCTCCGTTACTTTTACAGAGGAAGGATTTTTTACAGAAAGCACAAACATTCCCTTCTGAAACCGACTTTCCAGAGAAATCCACCGTTTCTCTTCCGGAAGCGCTTCCTTTTTTATCGCCTCTGCCGCATTGTCAAGGGCGTTTGCAAACATGGCGCAAATATCCGGTTTCTCAAAGGGAAGCTCCTCCTGAATATCTATTTTATGGCGAAATGTAATTTTGCTCTCCTTAAAAATCTGCTCTTTTGAGGCGAGAACCGCATTTACCGCAGGATCCTTACAATAATTTAAGGTTCCGGAAACGCCATGCCCTTTGATCAGTTCCTGAATATACGTTTCTCTCTTTTCTTCTGAAAGTCCCAGAAGCGCCTGGAGATGGTTTGCCATATCATGCTTTAAGCGGCGGATTTCAAAATGCTGCTGCTCCATCATTTCATAATATTTCTGGTTCATTTCCATGTACATATGCTCCCGCTCCATCCTTTTCTGCCGCATTAAAACCTGTACCGTCCACAAAAGTCCAATCACTGCAAAAAGCGCTATAAGCAGAAGCACACATAAAAACCTCTCTGCCTCCCTTGCCCAGCCGTATCTATTTGTGAGAAGAATCACACTGAACACAATCCCAAGAGGAGTCAGAATAAGAAGAATTAAAAGTCCCCACATAGAAGAGGAAAGCTCTTCTTCCCTGTCTGCAGAGCGGAAAAACAGCTTTATTCCAGCAAATAAAATGACAGCAAACAAAAATCTACCCCAATACCTGTCTGAATCACTTATATCGAGATAATTATCAAAAAGGGCATTTGCCGTACAATATACGGTAATGCTCAAAAGTCCGAAGGTTATTTTTTTCAGACTGCTTCCCTCGCAGCAAAGATAGATTCCAAGTAAAACTGCCGCGAACGTAGGCGGAAAATTTGTCCATTCCCCGATATACATGATCATGCCTGTAAGAAGGAAGGAAACAAGAAAAATCCCCGCTTTTGCCCACCACTTCTTTTTCACCTGAACAAAATGAGTGACTGTAACATAATTTAAAATATTTGCTCCGATCAACAACGGTAAGACCTTCATCTGTTTTATCCTCTCAACAATATTCTCGCAAGCTTTGACGATGCCGCCTCACGAAGCCCTCTGCTGATGGGAAGCTCCGTCTCGTTCTCTCCCTCGCCGATGAGAAGGGAAGCGTTTCCGATATGACTTACCTTTTTTCCATTTACAAGATACCTCTGATGGATCCGCACAAACTCTCCGCCTGTCTGATTTTCTACCTCACCTAATTTTCCGTAAAAAGTAAAATCTCCCCGTTCTGTCACAACCGTAACCTGCCGTCTCTCGCTGTAAAAATATAAAATTTCTTTATATAAAAAACGATATGTTCCGTCTATATTCTGAAACACGAAATTCTCTTCCGACTGCGAAAAAATTTGTGCCCGCACACGCTTCATAATCTCAGAAAGCCGCTCTTTTACTGCCGGCTTTATCACGTAATCCAGAGCTCCCACACGGTATCCGTCAAACACATAATCTGTATATCCCGTCACAAATACAAGAATCATATTTTTGTCAAATTCCCGGATTTTTTCTGCTGTCTCCATTCCGTTTAACCCCGGCATTTCTACATCAAGAAACAAAAGATCAATCTCTCCCGGGTGTTTCAAAAGCCAGTTTACAGCCGTCTGTCCGGAAACAAATTCATAGACGATTTTTTCTGTTTCTTCCATAAGAATACTCTCAAGCTGAATATGAAGAGCATCTCTTGCATTTATATCATCATCACATATAGCAATCCGAAGCATATTTTTTCTCCTTCTGTATTTTGTCTTTTATACTTTATCATTCCCTCCTTTTGTTTGCAACCGGGCAGCTTCCAAACTTTACATCAGAAGCGCAAAACTTTACAGACTCCGCAGACATTTGCAAAACTTTACATGGAAGCTGCCGGATATGACATACCCTTTCCACAGCTTTCTCTTTTTATGCTACCATTGCCTCAACAAATGAAAGGCAGGTAATGATTATGTTATACGTAAAAAATCTGGAAAAATCTTATTGCACCGGTAAAATACAGTACCCTGTTCTGAAAGGCATTTCCTTTCAGGTTGCGAAAGGGGAATTTGTGGCTGTCATGGGACCGTCCGGCTCCGGAAAAAGCACACTTTTAAACTGTATTTCCTGTTACATTCCCTTTGATAAAGGAAGCATCACTCTGGGAGGACAAAATATCGCGGCTCTCGACGAGATACAGCTTGCAAAAATCCGAAATGAAAAGCTCGGCTTTGTATTTCAGGATTTCATGCTTCTTGACGGGCTTACCATACGGGAAAACATTCTGATTCCCAGAATTATAAAAGAAGATGTGGGAAAAGACGCCCAGAAACGGGCAGATAAGCTTCTTTCTCTTTTTGGAATTGAGCACATAAAAAATAAATATCCGGCAGACGTTTCCGGAGGAGAACGTCAGCGAACGGCTGTTGCAAGAAGCCTCATTAACAATCCGCTCCTTCTTCTGGCAGATGAGCCCACAGGAAATCTTGACAGCAAATCCAGTCTTAAAGTCATTGAATCCTTTGAGGCAGCCCGTTCCCAGATGGACGCCACCATTCTTATGGTAACCCACGACAGCTTTTCCGCTTCTTTCTGCGACCGGGTAATTCTTTTAAAAGACGGAACCATTTACAAGCAGCTTGAAAATCACGGAAGCCAGCACCTTTTCCACAGCCAGCTTCTGGACACTATCAAAGAAATGAGTGAAGAATTATGAAGACAATAAAAGACCTGGAAAGAAAACTCCAAAAAACAGATTATAAGCAGGCGAGGCTTTACCTGTTCTGCAATTTTATTGCACTGATGCTAATCTCCGCCTATTCCACCCTTATGCTCTCCCCTACGGTCCAGCTTGTATTCCCGGAAGGCGGAGACAGCAGAAAACAGATGAGCGCCATTTTTGTGCTGACACTTTTTGGCTGCGGCGTTTTCACCATTTACGCAGCAAGCCTGTTTTTCCGCAAAAAATCAAAACAGCTTGGCGTTCTCATGGCGCTTGGCGCTTCTAAAAAACGCCTGGCTCCCGGACTTTTTAAGGAAGTTTTATTTTTAAGCTCCGGCGCCTCCATAGCAGGGATCCTCGCAGGCTTTCCCCTTGTATGGATTCTGTGGAACGGATTTCGGCTTCTTATTATAGACAGCTCCGATATGGTGTTAAACTTAAATCTGAGCTGTCTGCTTATCCCCGTATTTTTTGCCCTTCTTGTGGTTATTTTTTCACTGGCTCTTGCAAACCGTTACCTTGTGAGAACCGATATTCTGGACGTGATCCGCGAGGAACATAAAAACGAGCCTGTAAAAACTCCCGGCAAATGGTGTGGTCCCGTTGGTTTTCTCCTTATTTTTACAGGCTTTTTACTGGGATATTATACTCCCACATTCTACATGGAGACTTTCTCTGCCATGCCTCCTGCATGGACAAATCTCTCCTATGCCCCTGTATTTATAGGACTTTACCTTGTGGTTCTCCACACAGTGGTACACGGCTGGATTCCTCACAGAAAAGCGCCTTATAAAAACATCATAAGCCGCAGCATGATGAAATTTCAGGGAAAACAGACCGTCAATAACCTTCTGGTTGGAACCGCCCTCATTGCAGGCGCCTGCTTTGCCTCCGGTTATATTTTCAGCGTGATGGGACCTCAGATTACTGCCAATGCGCCAAAGCCTTACGCCTATCTCTTCCCTTACCGGGCAGACCAGGATATGCCGGACAAAGAAAAAGTGACGGAAATTGCAGACAAACATCACGTATCTTTAAAAGACTGGACAGAAACAGACTATGTTTTCCTTGCTTTTGACGGTGAATCACAATACGTTATGCCGGACGGACATTTTAAAACTGTTTATCATGAACTTGCCTCTCTGAGAACCTGTATGTCAGAAACCGCTTTTAACTGCATCACAGGGCAGAAAACCGACGTGCTGCCGGGCACATTCATGGCAATTTCCGATACAGAAGAAGTTGCCACTTATCATCTTTCTACTTACGGCTCTCTCATTACAAATCCTGTGACAAAAGAAACGATTGCCACAGAATTTGCAGGTTTTCTCCACTATGACCTTTTATTTAAAAGGGAAGGATATATGGTTCTGGACGACAGCGATTATGAGAAAATTTCCCGGGAGCTTACGGAGGAATACAGAGGAAAGCTTTCTCTTTTCAATGTAAACGGTGAAGATAATTACGATTTTGCCTATGATCTGTTCCGCACCATTGTAAACCAAACGGACGATTCCTGCTATATGCCTTACTACGTTGACATTTACACAAAGACAAACCACGAAAAAGCCGGAATTTCATACGATGATTTTGCCGCCGATGTGGAACGTTTCAAAAAAAGCGACCCAGACTCTACTGCTTTCCGAGCAGAATGGGCATATATGCCAGTATTTCAGATATTAAATTCCCACGATTTTCTGATGACCTATTCTGTTTATATTATGATGTTCCTGTTCATTTTTATTGTATGTCTCATTGCAGCCTGCATCATTCTTCACACACGCTGCCAGACCATCGCACTTAACAACCGCTATCTTTTTGAAGACTTAAAGCGTCTTGGAGCGTCCCCGGAATTTCTTACACAGGAAGTTAAAAAACAGTGTACCAGCGTATTTTTAACACCTTCTGTTGTAGGTATCACAGCAATGGGATTTGTTTTCTTTATGATTCTGTTCATAAACGATAACCGAATTTCTCATTCCGAAGTAACCAGTGTTCTCCTCAGCATCACTTCTTTCGCAGTACTGGGTATGTTCCTTTACGGTGTGTATCGGGCTACTGTTCAAGCAATCAAACGCCAGCTTTCTCTTTAACATAAAAGCGAAAATAAAAGTACCGTCTCCTCAAACCAGGGAAACGGTACTTTTGTCTTTCTTTTTTATTTACATCATAGGCGCAAAGAGACGCAGAACACTCTGCATGGCTCTTACAAGAAGAGAACGTCCTCTGCAGAATTCAAGACTGATCGGATTGCAGTATTCCAGGGTATTGAGGAAATCCTCTTTAATATCTTCAATCACCCTGTTTTTATAAAGCCATACGCCATCTTCAAAATGAAGATACAGACTTCTATAATCCAGGTTAATAGTTCCTACCACGCCGATTTTATCATCACATACAAAAGATTTTGCATGAAGGAAGCCCGGCTGATATTCGTAAATTTTTACTCCTGCCTCAAGAAGCTGTTCGTAATAAGACTGGGTAAGTAAAAATACAATTTTCTTATCCGGGATACCCGGAGTCATAAGACGCACGTCTATACCACTTTTTGCAGCAAGGCAAAGGGCTGTCATCATTTCATTATCAATAATCAGGTACGGCGTACAGATATATACGTATTCCTTTGCCCTGTTGATAATATTCATGTATACGTTCTCTCCCACTGTCTCATGATCAAGAGGCGTATCACAGAAAGGCTGTACGTATCCGCTTCCCTCAAACGGCTCCGGGTGGAATGTATGAGGCAAATAATAATCATATGGCTTTTCTTCCTCTGTACAGTTTACCACCTTCCACATATGCAAAAACATGGCGGTCATGTTCCATACGGCTTCGCCTTTTAACATGATTGCCGTATCCTTCCAGTGTCCGAAACGCTCCTTCTGATTAATATACTCATCTGCCAGATTCACACCGCCTGTAAATCCTGTATGTCCGTCTATAATACACAGTTTTCTGTGATCCCGGTTATTCTGAATAATATTTAAAAGAGGCCGGAAACGGTTAAACACTACACATTTGATGCCTTTTTTGCGAAGCTCCTCATAATATTTATTGGGAAGTGTCGTCAGGCAGCCGAAGCCATCGTACATCAGACGCACATCCACGCCTTCGGCAGCTTTCCTTTCCAAAATTTCCAGAATCGTCTGCCACATCACTCCATCATTAATAATATAATATTCAATAAAAATATAATGCTTCGCTTCATTCAGTTCCCTTATAAAAACAGGAAACATATCATCTCCTGCCTGAAAATACTCTGCTTCTGTGTTTCTGTTTAAAGGATAGCCTGAGTACTCTTTAATATATAATGACTGTCTAGATGCGGAAAGGTCTTCTTTTTCCAAAGCTTCTCTTGTCTCTACATTTTCTTTTAAATACTCTCTTGTCTCAGCCAGAATCTTTTCAAAGCTTTCTTCCATTACCGTCGCAATTCGCGACTGTCCAAACAAAAGATACAAAAGAACGCCAAATACAGGAATACAGAGGATCAGCATGGTCCATGCAAGTTTATAAGAAGGGTTGATTTTCTTATTTACAATCCAAAGGACGACAACAATCGTCACAATCTCAAGTGCCATAGAAATATACTGGGAATATCCCACAAATTTTGCCGCAATGAGGAATATCCATACGAGCTGGATCAAAAGAGCAAGCGCCACATAAAAAATACGGTTAAACAGTATTTTTACCATAATATTTAACATGCGCATAATTACACTTTTCTTCTTTTTTATCTTTTCAATGTTATTTCTGTAAATCATTCTTCACCTCGATCAACAGAAAGCCAGCAATCGACCTCCTGTTATATTAAAAATCCCTGACTAAACAGCCAGGGACTTTTGCGCACAATTAATTATATTTACGTTTTCTTGCGGCTTCAGATTTTTTCTTACGACGAACGCTTGGTTTCTCGTAATGCTCTCTCTTGCGGATTTCCTGCTGAATACCTGCTTTAGCACAGCTTCTCTTAAATCTGCGAAGAGCGCTATCTAAAGTCTCGTTCTCTTTTACGATTACATTTGACATAGACTCACACCTAACCTCCCTCCAGTTGTAGATTGTGCTTAAATACAACTGTCTGGGTATTTTTCTTGCACGATTAGTATTATATATCATAGCCTTAAGGTTCGTCAACATCTTTTGGTTAATTTTGCAAAAAAATTATTTAGAAAGCTGTCCCTTTAAAATCTCTGCTGCCGCTTTTACTGCCTCGTCTGCTTTTTCCGGATTCTTGCCGCCTGCCTGCGCCATGTTCGGACGTCCGCCGCCGCCTCCGCCAACAATGGCTGCCGCTGCTTTTACAAGGTTTCCTGCATGAGCGCCTGCCTTCTGTGCTTCCTCCGTTGCCATTGCAAGGAGATTTACTTTTCCGCCGTTTACTGCTGCAAGAAGCACAACGCCTTCTCCCAGTTTTTCTTTCAGGCTGTCCCCAAGGTCACGAAGACCGTTCATATCCACGCCTTCTACTTTTGCAGCGAGAAGTTTCACACCTTCTACTTCTACAACCTTATCCATAACATTTCCAAGAGAACCCTGTGCCATTTTGCTCTTCAGGGATTCATTTTCACTCTGGAGTGTTTTTACTTCTTCCTGAAGATGAGAAATCTTCTCAAGAATCTCACCGGAATTTGCTTTCAGAGCTCTGGAAGCTTCCTGTAAAAGCGCTTCCTGTTTCTTATAATATTCAAGAACCGCATTTCCGGTAAGAGCCTCAATACGGCGCACACCTGCTGCGATGCCTGATTCAGAAAGGATCTTAAAGAGCATAATGGAGCTTGTATTGGAAACGTGCGTACCGCCGCAAAGCTCTTTTGAGAAGTCTCCCATAGAAACCACACGAACCTTCTGGTCGTATTTCTCTCCAAAGAGAGCCATTGCTCCTGATTTCTTTGCTTCCTCAATATCCATCACATCTGTTGTAACAGAAAGTCCTGCCTGGATCTGCTCATTTACGAGCGCTTCTGTCTTTTCGATTTCCTCCGGTGTCATAGCCTGGAAATGCGCAAAGTCAAAACGGAGTCTGTCCGGTGTCACAAGAGAACCTTTCTGCTCTACATGTGTACCGAGAACTGTTTTCAGCGCTTTCTGAAGAAGATGTGTTGCACTGTGGTTTTTCTCTGTATCTCTTCTTGCAGAAGTGTTGACCTTCAAAGAAGCAGTCTCGCCTTTGGAAAGCATGCCGGATTCCATATGTCCCACGTGACCAAATTTGCCGCCGCGAAGCTTAATGGTATCCTCCACCACGAATCTTCCGTTTTCTGTCTCGATCACACCGGTATCGCCTTCCTGTCCACCCATTGTTGCATAGAAAGGCGTCTCTTTTACAAATACTGTTCCCTTCTGTCCTTCCATAAGAGAAGCTACGATTTCATTCTCTGTTGTGAGAACTGTAACCTCGGAATCAAAAGAAAGATGTTCATATCCTACAAATTCTGTTGTGACAGAAGCGTCGATTTCATCGTAAACGGTAGCATCTGCACCCATATAGTTTGTGACTTCACGAGCTTCACGGGCTTTCACACGCTGTTCTTCCATTGCAGCCTGGAAGCCTTTTTCATCGATTCCGTAACCCTTTTCTTCCAGAATTTCTTTTGTAAGATCAAGCGGGAATCCGTAAGTATCGTATAATTTAAACGCATTTTCTCCGGAGAGAGTCTTTTCTCCTGCTGCCTTCATCTCTTCTTCCATATCAGAAAGAATACGAAGTCCCTGATCAATAGTCTTATTAAACTGGTTTTCCTCGTTTGTAAGAACCTTAAATATAAAGTTCTTCTTCTCTTCAAGCTCCGGATAACCGTCTTTTGAACCGTTAATAACCTCTGCACTTAATTTTGCAAGGAAATTTCCCTGAATGCCAAGAAGACGTCCATGACGTGCTGCGCGGCGAATCAGGCGGCGAAGTACATATCCTCTTCCCTCATTTGTAGGCATGATACCGTCAGAAATCATAAATGTTGCAGAACGGATATGGTCTGTGATGAGACGAATGGAAACATCGTCATTGTATTCTTTTCCATATTCTTTTCCTGCAATCTCACATACAAGGTTACGAAGAGAGCAGATAGTATCCACATCAAAAATAGAATCTACATCCTGAACAATAACAGCAAGACGTTCCAGTCCCATACCGGTATCAATGTTTTTCTGCTTCAGAGTTTCGTAGTTGCCGTTTCCGTCGTTCTCAAACTGAGTAAATACGTTATTCCATACTTCCATGTAACGGTCGCATTCACAGCCTACTGTACAGCCTTCCTTGCCGCAGCCGTATTTTTCCCCTCTGTCATAATAAATTTCAGAACAGGGACCGCACGGACCTGCTCCGTGCTCCCAGAAGTTGTCTTCTTTTCCAAAACGGAAAATACGCTCTGCCGGAATACCGATTTCTTTATTCCAGATGTCAAACGCTTCGTCATCTTCCAGGTAAACAGACGGATAGAGACGCTCCGGGTCAAGTCCCACTACCTCTGTTAAAAATTCCCATGACCATGCAATGGCTTCTTTTTTGAAGTAATCTCCAAAAGAGAAGTTTCCGAGCATTTCAAAGAAAGTACCATGACGGGCTGTTTTTCCGACATTTTCAATATCTCCTGTACGGATACATTTCTGACAGGTGGAAACTCTTGTTCTCGGCGGAATTTCTGCGCCTGTAAAATATGGTTTTAATGGAGCCATACCTGCGTTGATCAGCAGAAGGCTCTTATCTCCCTGTGGAACCAGGGAAAAACTTTTCATCACAAGATGTCCTTTGCTCTCCATGAAATTAAGGAACATCTTACGAAGCTCGTTTACTCCGTATTTTTTCATTCTTATCTCCTCCTAAAGCGCTTATTTTGCACAAACTTTATTAAATTTCTTCTTGCCTCGTTTCAGAACCACGCCGTCTCCTGCGAGCGCATCTTTTGAAACTGTGTGCTTAATATCTGTAATTTTTTCTCCGTCGATGGACACACCGCCCTGCTCAATGGCACGGCGTCCCTCGGAACGTGTAGGAACAAGTCCTGCCTTTACCAGCATAGAAATCAGATCAATCGTTCCGTCCTCTGCAAAATCTTCATCGGAAAGCTCTGTTGTCGGCATATTGTCTGTATTTGCGCCGCCTGCAAAAAGGGCTCTTGCACCTTCCTGAGCTTTTTTCGCCTCTTCCTCGCCGTGAACCAGATTCGTAAGCTCATATGCAAGCACTTCTTTTGCCTTATTTAACTGGCTTCCTTCCCATTTTGCCATCTCCTCGATCTCTTCCAGAGGAAGGAAGGTAAGAAGGCGCATACATTTAATTACGTCCGCATCGTCCACATTTCTCCAGTACTGGTAGAAATCAAACGGAGAAGTCTTATTCGGGTCAAGCCATACGGCGCCGGACTGTGTTTTTCCCATTTTCTTTCCTTCGGAGTTTAAGAGAAGTGTGATCGTCATAGCGTAAGCGTCTTTTCCAAGCTTACGGCGGATCAGCTCTGTTCCGCCAAGCATATTGCTCCACTGGTCGTCTCCGCCGAACTGCATGTTGCAGCCGTATTTCTGGTACAGCATGTAGAAGTCGTAGCTCTGCATGATCATGTAGTTAAACTCAAGGAAGCTTAATCCTCTCTCCATACGCTGCTTGTAGCACTCCGCTGTAAGCATACGGTTTACGGAGAAATGTGGTCCAACTTCACGGAGAAGCTCCACATAATTTAAGTCCATCAGCCAGTCTGCGTTATTTACCATCATGGCTTTTCCATCGGAAAAGTCGATGAAGCGCTCCATCTGTTTCTTAAAACAGTCAATGTTGTGCTGGATTGTCTCTTTTGTCATCATCTGACGCATATCGGTACGTCCTGACGGGTCTCCGATCATACCGGTTCCGCCGCCTAAAAGAGCGATCGGACGGTTTCCTGCCATCTGAAGACGTTTCATCAGGCAAAGCGCCATGAAATGTCCTACATGAAGGCTGTCTGCTGTAGGGTCAAAGCCAATATAAAAAGTTGCTTTTCCCTGGTTTACCATTTCTTTGATTTCTTCCTCATCTGTAACCTGCGCAATGAGGCCACGGGCTTTCAATTCTTCCCAAACTGTCATTGTCATTTCCTCCTGAATATAGAATCCTGCCCGCAGGATTCTCTGCCTGCGGCGGGTCGCATTTGCGACACCTTCCCAACCGCCGCAGTGCAATCCCGCGGAGCGTTTTATTTACTGGGAAAGTCAGTGCAAAATACGCTGCTTTCCCAGCAAATAAAAAGTACCCGGTTCCTGTCCATTTTAGGACGAGAACCGGGTCCCGCGTTACCACCTAAATTCGCAGAAAACTCGCATTCTCTGCCTCCGCAAGTGACTCCTTCCGAAATTCCGGTTTTTATCACTCCAGCACAGTAACGGGTGCCATTCCGTCGCAGCCTACTAAAATTTCAGTGCGAAGCTCCGAGATGTATTCACATACCTTTCACCTGCGCCTCTCACCTGCCGGCTGCTCTCTGTCCGCTTCTTTGTATGCTACTGGTTCTCTTCCACGCTTTTTCTTATACTATTAGCAAGTATACAAATCCCCATTCTATTTGTCAAGGAATTTCCCCTGTATTTTAACAACTTAAAGCGTCACACCATTAATCCGGTATCGTCAATTAAATCGTCCCCGTCTGCCGCTGTTGTGGCAAGCGTGTCGCATCTTTCGTTCTCCGGGTGCCCGTCATGACCTTTTACCCAGTGAAATGTCACACAATGAGGATTTTTTGCTTCCAGAAGGCGTTTCCATAAATCCACATTTTTTACAGGCTCGTTTTTTCCTCTCTTCCAGCCTTTTTTTAACCAGGAATCAATCCAGTGCTGGTTAAAGGCGTCCACAAGATATTTGGAATCAGAGTACAGTTCCACCTCGCACGGACGGGTCAGAGCCTCCAGACCCACAATGGCAGCCATCAGCTCCATTCTGTTGTTTGTTGTTTTTTTATATCCCTGAGAAAATTCCCGTGTGTGAAGCTGTCCTTTGGAATCCGTATAATGAAGAACCGTTCCGTATCCGCCCGGTCCGTCCGGATTTCCTCTTGCCGCTCCATCTGTATAAACTTTTACAAGCATCTTATTCTCCTTTTTTGCTTTTTATTTTTCCCCACACGCCTGTGCGCTCAAAATCTGCCGCTGCCAGAGAAGCTTCCTCAACCACCTCTTTTTCATATCCCAGCATATCGAGAAGACGTATGGCATTTCTAGTAGTTGCCATTCCCTCTTTCAGGAGATAATTGAAGATCACCTGATTTCCCTCAATTTCTTCCTCAAAGTGATAATTGGTATAAATATCCTTCAGAATATACGAAAGCTCTATATCATGCGTGGCAGCAAATGGAAGAATCCATTTTTTATTCAGTCTGCCGAGAATCCTTGAGGAAGCGGCAATTCGTTCAATGGTATTGGTTCCTCTTAACACCTCATCAATAATGCAGAGAAGCGGCTCTTCTTTTTTGCTCTCATCAAGGATCCGTTTCAGAGATTTGATCTCCACAATAAAATAGCTGTCTCCCCCTCCGATGTCATCGCGAAGCGCCATCGAAGTCATCACCTTTAAAAATGGCGCCCGATAAGAGCTCGCCGTACAGGTATAAAGAGTCTGCGCCAGAATGGCGTTGACTGCCATGTTCTTTAAAAAAGTGGATTTTCCGGAGGCATTAGAGCCTGTCACAAGGGTACCTCCCTTTGCCGTAATGCTGTTTGCCACCGGTTCCTGGATCAGAGGGTGGTACATATCCTCCACCGAAAGTTGGATTTCCTGTCCTCTATAGAGGGTAAATTCCGGCTTACATTTCAGAGGAAGAAGCTCCCGGAACGAGGCAATAGAAATCGCCGCGTCCAGCTCTCCCATATTGTCAATGAGGCTCATGATCACGTCCGCCTTATCTTTCGTCTCCTTCAAAACAGAGTTATACGCCAGAAAATCCACATGAGTGATCATTCTCACATAATCGAGAAACGCGTCCAGAAAGTTATCAAAACCTTTTCCTGATCCAGTCACGAAAATCGCTTTTTTCCGAAGTCTTGAAAAAACTTTTCTTGCCTCCCGGATTGCCTTCATCTGCGGCTCTACCTCTTTCCAGGAAATGTGCTTCATCTCATCTGCTGTTTTCAGCATTCCCAGAAGATTGGAAAAACAATCCATATAGATTTCTGTTATTTTATGAGATTTTCCTGCATAATAGGCGAAAATATTTCCCGTACACAACACAAGAAGTGCAAGCATTCCCTGAAGCGGTGCAAATGGCACGACAATAAACAGGGTAAAAAGAAGGACGATCAGCATTGCCACATGGATTCCCGTTTTAATGGTGGGCGCCTCTTTAAGAGCAAGAACCGTATCGGAAAGAGAACCAAGTCTTGTTTTACCCACACGAAAAAGACAGAGCTGCATTTCCACACGCTCTTTTTCATGAGAAGCAAAAAACTCTATCAGATTATCTCTTCGCCTTAATTCTTCTTCTGAAAAAACAGGGCGGCGCATCATGTCGTAAAGAACATCTTCTCCCGGCGAAGAAACAGTCTGATTTACCAGCATATAAACCCGATCCATATCAAGATCATTCCAGGTAATATCATCAATCGTAAAGCCTTCTTTTTCTCTTCTTCTGAAATAATGGGAAATTCTTTCTATATCTCCTGTCTCATATTCCTGTTCCGGCACATTTCCATAAATGCGCCGCACCTTTCTCTCAATGTTTCGTTTCTGTTTTCTGTTTTCTCGCAAAATTAAAAGCGCAAACAGCAGGACAAAGCCTGCTGCGCACAAAACTGCTATTACATTTGGATTCAAGTTTTTCCCTTTCCGGCGCTTACACCCAATCTACAAAAAACATATGATCTTTATAAAGGAACTTGTCCACCCTGCCAAAGTCTAAAGGCTGCTTCCAGAAGCTTGATTCCATCATAAAATACTTGAAATTAAAGTCTTTTCTGTCGAATCCCTTTAACGTTCTCGGTTTTTTATATTTCACATAATTATTGAAAATTTCAAGTGCTTCATCTGCTGCCTGATATGCCAGAGTTCTGTTGTAGAAACTTCCGTTAAGGCGTCTTAACAGCGCTCCGTCTCTTACAGGAGAATACTGTGGATACTTATAAAGTTTCGGATCTCCCTGCTCATAAAGAACCATTCGTAAATCTGACGGAAACTCTCTTGTCGGATCTATGGTCCTGTTCAGGATACAGAGGGCAACTGCCTCCATGCCAATTAATCCCTGATCTCCTGCCTCAGCTTCACAGATGGCAGCCAACAGGTCTCTGTCTGTCTTTTCCCCGTTTGCCACGCCTGGGTGGATTGCAAACTCTCTTGCAAGATAATAATATCTTCCGTTTTTCGGATCGTATGCTTTTACATAGCCGCCGTACTCATCATGTACGGTATACTGGTATTTGCCTCCGCCTCCGGAGCCGTTTACTTCCGTTACAACACCGTTTTCGTCCGCCTTGTACTTTTTGCCTCCCATGTTGAAGGTCTTATTAACATACATGACGCCTTTTTTGTCAAAGTAATATTTTTCACCTTCAATGGTAGACCAGCCAATATGGGCATGTCCATCTTTCGGATTAAAGTAATACTTCTTGCTTCCAAGCGTCTTAAATCCCGACTGACACCGTTCTCCGGAGCTTCCCATAAAATAGTAGTAATACTTTCCTACCTTACGAACTCCTTTATACATAACTCCCTTATTGTCTGCATAGTAAGTTTTTTCTCCCACTGTAAACCAGCCTGACAGCGCACGCCCGTCCGAAGGACTGAAATAATACTGCTTATCGCCCAGTTTCGTAAATCCCTTTTTACAACGGTAACCGGATTTTTCCGGATCTGAGTGCCCCATAAAATAATAATAATACTTATCTACCTTACGGACACCTTTATACATAATTCCTGTTTTACGGTCAAAGAAACGATGATTTCCTCTGTCGTACGCCCAGCCTTTTGTCATCATACCATTTCCGGGATTAAAATAACGGATATTTCCCCGCCCATCGCCCCAGAAACCGGTAGCCATATATCCTTTCGAACCATATTGCCTGGAAAAATATCTGAGGTAATTCCCCCATTTGTCTTTCTGCCAGCCTATCACCTGTTCGCCAGTCTCAAAATCAAAAAGGTATTTTTTTCCATTGATGTTCTTCCAGCCTTTTAATTTAGAGCCGTCTTTTTTTATGTAATAGCCCTTTCCGTTGATCATCTTAAAGCCTTCTGATGCCGCTTTTACCTCTTTTGGCAAAGAGGTAACTGCCAGAGATGCGGTCATAAGAAGCAGCGCCACAAACACTCCGCGCAGCCATTTCTTCCAGACTGTCTTTTTTGAATTGCAGCTTTTCTCTGAATTATACACGCTTTCTTCTCCCTTTCCAATCTTATTTATTACAAAATTGTTACATACATTATACTAAACTCTCATATCTATGTCAACGAAATTTCTTTTTCCTTTTTCGTCACACATTTTCCTTTTCTTCATAAGATAAAGTGTACACCAATTCTGGAGGCTTTAAATATGAGTGATTTAGCTGCTACAAACTGTGGCTGTGCAGAAGAAAGAACAAACTGTGGATGCGGCTGCGAAACAAACTGCAGCTGTGGCTGCGGAAATAACAGCGGAGGAAATAACTTCTTTGGATTTGGCAACAACTCCTGCAGCTGTATTCTCTGGATCATCATTCTTTCCTGTCTGTGCGGCAACGGCGGATGGGGAAACAACTGGAACTGCGGCTGCGGAAACAGCGGAGGCTGTGATTCCTGCTGGATTCTGATTATTCTCCTTCTTCTGTGCGGAAACAACGGCTGCGGCTGCTGATTTCCATTACTGACCAACGAGGCAGAGGGTTAACTCCTCTGCCTCCTCTTTTTTTGTTCCTGAAACATCCGGCGCTTTTCCTGTTTTTCCAGACATTCCATATCCAATTCATAAAAAGCATTTCCTTCTATCACAAGTCTTCCTGCTTTTCTGGTTTTCTCTCTTTCCGACTTCGCTTTCATATAATTCTCCATTCTTTTTTCTATACTATATCATATGAAATTTTGTCTCTCCGGTTATATTTTATCTTTCCTATACATAAGATGAAGGAAAAAGGAATTTTTATGGAGCAGGCTTTTCTTTCTCAGACAGCTCTCGACCAGATAACAGGAAACGATACCACTCAGTTTTTAAAAGCTGCCGTTCCCTATCTGCCGCCAAAAGCGCAGCAATTCTTTTCTGTTTACGCCAAAGCACAGGAACTTTCCAATACCATTTCCGTCTTTTCCAGACAAAAACAGGACAGCCAGATTCATGCCGCTTCTCTTAATACGACAGACCCGCTTGATGCCTTAAATGACATTCGCCGTTTCTGTTACGGAAAAAGTCGACAGCAGCTCGACCAAATTTTAAATACTATGGCAATTTTCCAAATGGCACAGCTTATGAAATAAAGGAGGATTTTGTACTATGAACGAAGACCTGAAAAACAATCCAAATCTTTCCGGCATTGACCCGGAAAAACTTTCCATGCTCCAGGGGCTTGCACAGAAAGGCGCTGGCATGAGTCCTTCTGACCTTCTTCCCTTTCTCATGCAGTCTGCCAGTCAGGGAAAAAGCAATGGGCTTCATTTTAACCAGCAGGAAATTTCCGCTATTCTTAACGTTATGAAAATGGGAAAATCTCCTGAGGAGACGGCGAAGATTGACAGGATCGTAAGTATGATGAAGATGATAAAATAGAGCAAAAAAGCCCCATGAAGTTCATGGGGCTGTACGTTAACCTTTTCTGTGTATTCCTTCCATAATGCACTCTCTTAACATTACAAGTGCGTGTGCTGCTGCCTGTTCTCTTATTTTTCCTCTGTTTCCTGTAAAATGAAATTCCCGCGTCTCAACTTTTCCATTATAGCAGCATCCCATAAACACAGTACCCACAGGCAGTTCCTTTGTTCCGCCGTCCGGTCCTGCAAGACCTGTAACAGAAAGACAAATATCTGCACCGGAAACTACGCAGCCGCCTTTTGCCATTTCCTTTGCGCATTTTGCAGAGACAGCGCCCTCTGTTTTCAGAGTGGATTTTTTCACTCCCACACATTTGCGCTTCGCCTTATTGCTGTAAGTTACGTATCCATGAGAAAATACCTGGGACGCTCCCGGAACGTTTACGATTCTTGACGCTACTGCGCCTCCTGTGCAGGATTCCACAAGAGCAAGTCTTAATCCCTGGTCTTTGAGCATATCGACTACTGCCTCTTCCAGCGTTTTATTCTCCTCTGTTGCAAAGATATTTTTGCCAAAGCGTTTTTTCAGTTCCCGCACAACCGGCTTGATCATCTTTTTACATTCTTTTTCATCTGCGCCCTTTGCCGTAATGCGAAGATGAACTTCTCCTGTCTTTGCATAAGGGGCGATCGTCGGATTCGTCTGGCTCTTAATTAAATCCTGAATTTCTTCCGCCACCTGACTTTCTCCGATGCCACATATTTTTACCATCTGAGAATAAATAATTTCCGGCTGTTTTTTTCGAAGGAAAGGATACACCTCTTCCTCAAACATTGGCTTCATCTCATTTGGCGGCCCCGGAAGGAGAATCGCTGTTTTGCCATTTTTCTCGATAATCAGCCCCGGCGCAGTCCCGTTGTTATTATCCAGAACAAGCGCTCCCTCAGGAACAAGAGCCTGTTTATAATTATTGGAAGTAATCCTTCTCTTTTTATCATTCTTTTCGTACTGCTTCATATAGGATTCAATGCGTTCTCTGGAATGTTCGTCTTCCACCAGCGGAAGCCCCATCACCTCTGCCGTCACTTCTTTTGTAATATCATCCTCAGTCGGTCCAAGACCTCCTGTAAGAATTACAACATCAGAGCGTTCAAGAGCCGTACGGATCGTCTCCTTCATTCTCTCTTCATTATCGCCCACTACTGTCTGATAATATACGGAAAGTCCAAGCAGTGCACATTTTTCTGAAAGATATGCGCTGTTCGTATTTACAATGTTTCCCAATAAAATTTCCGTACCTACGGATATAAATTCTGTAATCATTGGTACTCCTTTCTGCCAGGTATTACTCCTGCATGGACAGAACCTTTCTGTTCTGTAAAATATAAGTTAAAAGAGAAATCACAGTGAGGGCAACAGACAGCCATACAAAGATTTCCTCCACCACACTCCATATTCCGCCCAGATTGAGGATCAGAAGAATGATCATGATCATCTGAGATACTGTCTTAAATTTTCCCCAGTAATTTGCTGCAATTACCACACCGTTCTCTGCTGCAATCAATCGGAAGCCGCTGATAATAAATTCTCTTGCGATAATCACAATGACAACCCAGGCTTCCAGCCGCTTCATCTCAATCAGACAAATCAGCGCAGAACATACAAGAAGCTTGTCTGCAAGAGGATCCATAAATTTTCCGAAATTTGTCACAAGATTGTGTTTTCTTGCCAGATAGCCGTCAAACCAGTCTGTAATGCTTGCCGCGGCAAAAATCCCGAAAGAAATGTACCGGTTCGCTTCTCCTCCCCAGCCTGTAAGCATAAAAATCACAAGAAAAGGAACCATGATCATTCTTGCTACCGTTAATTTATTCGGTGTATTCATCTGCCAACACTCCTATCAAATCATATTCCATTGCCCCTGTCACACGGACTTTTGCAAAGTCTCCTGTCACAAGAAGCTCTCCTGTCTGTACAAAAATATATCCGTCCACTTTCGGAGCATCTCCGTAAGTTCTCGCAATATAAGCGCTTTCTCCGGAAACTTTTCCCTCTATCATCACAAGAAGCTCCTGACCGATACGCTCCGTTCCCTTATCATAGGAAACTTCCTGCTGAAGCTCCATAAGAGCGTCTCTTCTCTCTTCTTTGACTTCTTCCGGAATCTGTCCCTCCATAGAAGCTGCCGGAGTATCCTCTTCTGCTGAATAAGTAAAGACTCCAAGGCGGTCAAACTCCATTTCGTCCACAAACTCCATCAAAGTTTCATGATCTTCTTCTGTCTCTCCCGGAAATCCGGTAATTAAAGTAGTACGAAGCACAATATCCGGAATCTCCTCCCGAAGCTTCTGCACTTTTTCAGTCAGCTCTTTTCTTGTTGTCTTTCTTCCCATTCTCTTTAATACCGCATCGCTTGCATGCTGGATTGGAAGATCAAGATAATGGCAGACTTTCGGTTCTTCTTTTATCGTCTGAATCAGCTCGTCGTAAATCTCCTCCGGATAGCAGTATAAAACACGGATCCAGCGGATCCCCTTTATTTTACACAGCTCTTTCAAAAGACGGTGAAGAGATTTTTCTCCGTATAAATCCTTTCCGTAAAGAGTAGTTTCCTGAGCTACCAGTATCAGCTCTTTTACACCCTGCGCTGCCAGATCTTCTGCCTGACGAACAAGACGTTCCATTGGAACGCTTCGGAACTTCCCGCGAAGCTTTGGAATAATACAATACGTACAGTGCTTATCGCATCCTTCTGCAATTTTTAAATAAGCAAAGTGGCCTCCTGTTGTAAGCACACGTTTTCCCTGATCCGGTACAAGATAGTCAATATCTCTGTATTCCTGATAATGGCGTCCTGCCACAGCTTCCTCTACAGCTTTTAAGATTTCTCCGTAGGAAGTTGTTCCCAGAACAGCGTCTACTTCCGGAATCTCCTCTATAATTTCCTGCTTATATCGCTGCGCCATGCACCCTGTCACAATAAGAACCTTACATGTTCCTGCCTTTTTGTATTCTGCCATCTCCAGTATGGTTTCCACACTCTCCTCTTTGGCATCATGAATAAAGCAGCAGGTATTGATGATAATAGCCTCCGCCTCATTTTCATCATCTACAATCTCATTTCCGGCTCTTGTAAGAACGCCAAGCATATCCTCGGAATCTACAAGGTTTTTGTCACATCCTAATGATACAAATAATAATTTCATAAGTTCTCCTAATGTACACAAAGGCTGCATAAAGCAGCCTTCTTTTTCTTACGCCTCCTGAGTTTCTGCCTCTGCTGTCACCTCTTCTGTATTTTCAGAAGCTGCTTCTGCAGATACTTCTTCCTCTTCGTGAGTATCCTCAAGGATTTTTACCTTTCCTTTATAAAGCTCGTCAATGGCAATGGAAAGCGGTTTTTTGCCTGCTGCGCCTTCTACCATAGGTTCAGAACCTGCAATGATCTGGCGGGCGCGCTTGCTTGTTGCAAGAACGAGGGAATAACGGCTGTTGATCAGCATTGTGTTGTCATCGTCCTCTGTGTTTGTGTTGATTGCCTCAATTAACTCTGAATAAGATGGGTGTATCATGTATGTTCTCCTTTCGATAATAAAAATACCACTGTTTATTTAAACTGCCTGGATTCTTCCTGTATTCTGGAAATAAATTCCTTATTTCTCCAGGAACGGGCATGTTCGCTCTGAATGATCTGGTGAAGCTCGTCCACACAGTCTTCCAGCACATCATTGAGAAGCAGATAATCGTAATGGTGCATTCCCTCTGCCTCCTCGCTTGCTCTTGCAAGACGCTCTGCAATAACTTCCGGCGTTTCTGTTCCTCTCTCTGTCAGGCGGCGTTTCAGCTCTTCCACAGTAGGAGGCGTTACAAATACAAGAACTGCCTCGGGATTTTTCTCTTTTACCTTCATTGCGCCCTGTATCTCAATTTCCAGAATCACGTCTTTTCCTGCTGCAAGCTGTTCCTCCACATAAAAACGGGGAGTGCCGTAATAATTGTCCACGTACTGCGCATACTCGATCAGAGCATCTTCCTCTATAAATTTTTCAAACTCTTCTTTTGTGCGGAAAAAATACTCTCTTCCGTCCTCCTCTCCCGGACGCGGTTTTCTCGTGGTCACTGAGATGGATAACGCATAATTGTCATATTTTTCCAGAAGGCGTTTCATAACGGTTCCTTTTCCGGCTCCGGAAAAACCGGATACTACAACTAAAACTCCTCTACTCATGCACTTCTCCCCTTTCTTCATAATCATATATATCTGCAAATCTTCTGGCGATCGTCTCGGGCTGTAAGGCGGAAAGTACAAGATAGTCGTCCGATGTCACGATCACCGCCTTTGTCTTTCTTCCCTGTGTGGCGTCAACAAGGGCTCTCGTCCCTTTTACGCTCTGTACCATACGCTTTACCGGCGCGGCGTCCGGGCTTACTACAGCCACGATCTTCTGTGAGTTTACCACATTGCCGAACCCTATATTTATCAGCTTTGCCACCTGTGCTTACCCTCTTTATTCGATATTCTGGATCTGTTCTCTGATCTTCTCAATTTCTGTCTTTAAATCAATGGCAATGTTGGAAATGGTAAGATCATTTGATTTCGACAGGATCGTATTTGCCTCTCGGTTCATCTCCTGCGCCATGAAATCAAGCTTCCGTCCGATTCCTTCATCTTCCTCCAGCATTTTTTTCATGCCCTGGATATGGCTTCTCAGGCGCACCGTTTCCTCATCGTTACAGATTTTATCGGAAAACAGCACCACTTCCGCTGCAATGCGGGAATCGTCTATCTGGCTGTCAGCAAGAAGCTCTTTTGCCTTTGCCTCCAGCTTCTCCCTGTATGCTGTCACAACCTCAGGAGAGCGCTCCTGCACAAGCACCACTTCTCTGTCAAGACCGTCCAGTTTTTCCTCAAGGTCCTTCTTTAAATTCTCTCCCTCGCGCTTTCTTGTCTCCACGAAATGTTCACACGCTTCACAAAGAGGCGGTTCCAGATAGCCCCAGAGAGCGTCTTCATCTACAGACTGCTCCTCCATAGTAAACACTTCCGGATACCGGGAGAGAGAAGATACGGTAACGTCATTTTTCAGCCCGAAATCTTCCTCCATACTTTTAAGGTAGCCAAGATATTCTCCTGCAAGGTCTTTATTATATTTTAAAACTACTTTATTCAGGGTATAATCCTCGTAAGTAATAAATACGTCTACTTTTCCCCTGTGTATATAAGTTTTCATCAGGCTGCGGATCTCACCTTCAAAAAAACTCAGCTTTTTCGGCATCTTGATATTCATATCCAGATACCTGTGATTTACGGATTTCAGTTCTACTGTGATTTTCCGCTCACTGGTTATTACTTCCGCGCGGCCAAAGCCGGTCATACTTCTAATCATCGTCTGTCTCCTTGGCAACTTTACATACAGATTTATTATAATTCATTCTAAAACCCTAGTCAAACCCTTTTTTCATGTGTTATACTAAAGGGCAATGATTTATCCCTGTCAAATCAGCGGGATTTAAGCGAAAGGAGTATTATCATGGCTTTTGACGGAATTACCATCGCCGCAATGGTCCGGGAATTAAATAATAATCTCGCCGGAGGGCGTATCAATAAAATCGCACAGCCGGAAGGGGACGAGCTTATGATCACAGCCAGAGGAACGGAAGGACAGAAACGCCTTCTTCTCTCTGCAAGCGCCTCTCTTCCTCTTATATATTTTACAGAAAAAAACAAAGTCAGTCCTCTTACTGCCCCAAACTTCTGTATGCTTTTAAGAAAACATATCGGAAGTGCAAGGATTGCCGGGATCCGGCAGCCGGGACTGGAGCGTGTCGTAGAATTTGACCTGGAGCACTTAAACGAGCTGGGCGACCCATGCAAAAAAGTGCTGATCCTTGAGCTTATGGGAAAACACAGCAACCTTATTTTCTGTGATGACAAAAACATGATCCTCGACAGCATCAAGCACGTTTCCTCCCACATGAGTTCTGTAAGAGAGGTTCTTCCCGGAAGAGAATATTTTATTACAAAAACACAGGATAAGTGGAATCCACTTACTATTACTCAGGAAGAGTTTCTGGAACATGTATGCAAAAAGCCGGTTTCTGCAGCAAAGGCGCTTTATTCCTCCCTTACCGGATTAAGCCCTGTTATCGCAGAAGAGCTTTGCTACCGGGCGTCCATAGACGGAAACGACGCCATGCTCTCCCTTAACGAAGTCTCCTGCATTCATCTTTATCACACCCTTCAGCGAATGATGGAAGATGTAAAAGAAGGAATTTTCACCCCAAACATTATTTACAGAGGAGAAGAACCGGTAGAGTACGGCGTATTTCCCTTCCAGCAGTATGGTCCGGAATACCACTCAGTAACCTTTGACAGCGTTTCCTCCATGCTGGAAACGTATTACGCGTCAAAAAACATTCTGACCCGTATCCGCCAGAAATCTGCTGATCTTCGAAAAATCGTGCAGACTGCCCTGGAGCGCAACCGCAAAAAACTGATCCTTCAGCAGAAACAGATGAAAGATACTTCAAAAAAAGATAAATACAAAGTTTACGGAGAACTGATCAACACCTACGGATACAACCTTCCAGAGGGAAGCAGATCTCTTCAGGCATTAAATTATTATACAAATGAAGAAATCACCATTCCTCTTGACGAAACGCTCACCCCTGCCCAAAATTCAAAAAAATATTTTGACAGGTACACGAAGCTGAAGCGTACCGAGGAGGCGCTTACCACACAGATTGCAGATACGGAAAGCGAGATCGAGCATCTGGAGTCCATCTCCAATGCCCTTGACATTGCCCGCTCTGAAAGCGATCTCTCCCAGATTAAAGAAGAGCTTACCCAGTACGGCTACATCAAGCGCCATTACTCCGGTAAAAAAGGCGCAAAAATGCAGGCAAAATCAAAGCCCTTCCATTACATATCAAGCGACGGCTTTGACATTTATGTAGGAAAAAATAATTTCCAGAACGATGAGCTCACCTTTAAATTTGCAACAGGAAACGACTGGTGGTTCCACGCAAAAAAAATGGCGGGCTCCCATGTGGTTGTAAAAACAAAGGACGGAGAACTTCCTGACCGCACCTTTGAGGAAGCGGGACGCCTTGCCGCCTACTATTCCAAGGGACGCACTGCCCCCAAAGTAGAAATTGACTATATTCAGAAAAAACACGTAAAAAAACCGGGCGGAGCCAAGCCGGGATTTGTGGTATACTACACGAATTATTCCCTGATGGCAGAGCCGGATATTTCCCAATTAAAAGAAGCATCGGAGGATTAAAACACTTATGAGTATCTTAAATGTAGAACACCTGACACACGGATTTGGAGACCGCGCCATTTTTAACGATGTCTCCTTCCGTCTTTTAAAAGGAGAGCATATTGGCCTTGTAGGCGCAAACGGCGAGGGAAAATCTACCTTCTTTAATATTGTAACGAACCATCTCATGCCCGACGAGGGAAAAATCGAATGGGCAAAAAACGTGCGCGTAGGATACCTGGATCAGCACACTGTCCTCACAAAAGGAATGACTATTCGCGACGTATTAAAATCTGCCTTTTCCTGGCTTTTTGAACAGGAAGCAAGAATGAACGAAATCTGCGACGCTCTGGGAGACGCTTCCCCGGAAGAAATGGACAAAATGATGGAGGAGCTCGGAACCATTCAGGACAATCTGACCCTTCACGATTTTTATGTAATTGACGCAAAGGTGGAGGAGGTTGCCCGTGCCCTCGGACTTCTCGACATTGGTCTTGAGCGCGATGTTACAGATTTGAGCGGCGGTCAGAGAACAAAGGTACTTCTGGGAAAACTGCTTCTGGAAAAACCGGACATTCTCCTTCTTGATGAGCCTACAAACTATCTTGATGAAGAACACATTGCATGGCTGAAGCGTTATCTTCTTGACTACGAAAATGCCTTTATTCTTATCTCCCACGACATTCCGTTCTTAAACGAGGTCATCAATCTTGTTTACCATATGGAAAATCAGGAGCTGAACCGGTACGTAGGAAATTATGACCATTTCCAGGAAGTCTACGCTGTAAAAAAAGCCCAGCTTGAGGCAGCTTACCGCCGTCAGCAGCAGGAAATCAGCGAATTAAAGGACTTCGTTGCAAGAAACAAAGCCCGCGTTTCCACAAGAAATATGGCAATGTCACGACAGAAAAAGCTGGACAAAATGGACGTGATCGAACTGGCAGCAGAAAAACCGAAGCCGGAATTTCACTTTAAGACAGGCCGCACTCCCGGCAAGTATATTTTTGAGACAAAAGACCTTGTGATCGGCTATCAGGAACCTCTCTCCAAACCAATTTCCATCGCTATGGAACGAGGACATAAAATCGCTCTTGTAGGAGCAAACGGAATCGGAAAAACAACGCTTTTAAAAAGTATTCTTGGACTGATTCCATCTCTGAAAGGTACTTGTGAGTTGGGAGAAAATCTCCAGATTGGATATTTTGAGCAGGAAGTAAAGGGCGACAACAAGACAACCTGTATTGATGAAATCTGGGCAGAATTTCCTTCCTACACCCAGTATGAGGTGCGCTCTGCACTTGCAAAATGCGGGCTTACTACAAAGCACATTGAAAGCCAGGTTCGTGTATTAAGCGGAGGAGAGCAGGCAAAAGTACGTCTCTGTAAGCTTGTAAATAAAGAGACAAATATCCTTCTTCTCGACGAGCCCACAAACCATCTTGACGCAGATGCAAAGGACGCTCTGAAACAGGCTTTAAAAGAATATAAGGGCAGTATCCTTCTCATCTGCCATGAGCCGGAATTCTACAGAGATGTAGTATCCGAGGTGTGGGACTGCAGCAAGTGGACAACGAAAATTTTATAATCATTCTTCTCTCATAACATGAAAAAAGAATCCTGCTCGCAGGATTCTTTTTTCTATAATAATTTCTGCCTTCTCAACGATAAATCCCCTGCTGAATTTCATCTGCCCAGGACTGCAGATTATAAGTACTTCCTCCAAATAGCTTCAAAATTACGCCGCTTGGGTCTGTCTCATTTGCAAAAGCATTGGCTTCATCTGTATCTACATGCATAGCAAGGCGAAAAGAAGGGCTTACACGCACCACAACATCTGAAAAAATCAGCGAACGTTCATAACTGTTAGTAATAACAAACACACTTTCATTATCTGACACACGACAGCGAATGGCATCGCTAGGCGTCATATGAATATGTCTCTTTGCAACGATAACGCCTTCCTTCAATTCTATCTGACCGCATGGTCCTGTAAGAATACACCCTGGAGTTCCTGCTATATCCCCGGATTGTCTTATCACACCGGGAACTCCCAGCTTTCGGGCATCTGTCACAGAGATTTCTACCTGAGTAGCCGAACGGCAAGGTCCTAAAACGATAACACGCTCAAAGCTCCCCTTTGGTCCTGTTACCGTCAGTCTCTCCTCACAGGCATACTGCCCCGGCTGACTTAATTCCTTTGTATAGTGCATCTCTGCATCTGTACCAAATAATTTTTTAAAATCTTCCTGAGACAGATGAATATGTCTGGCAGACGTCTCGATTGGAATTTTAAGGCTCATATTCTCACCTCTTCATTTTAATCTGCTAAAAGTTTACCATACAAAAGAGATTTTTTCAAGAGATATACCTTTCTCTTTTTTATTTTATCCAAAAATCACAGAAGAGAAATTCGAATTCCCCCTAAAAGCAAAAGATGCGCCGGATAAAAAATATAGAAAAACCATTTGGAAAAATTTTTTCCCTTTTCCATTCTCTTTCCATTATAAAGTACAGTGACACAAAAGCCTGCCGCCCCTACTGCCGTCATTGACAAAACTGCATACAAAAGATTCTGCCATACGGGAAAGGTTCCGATTCCCCCCAGGAAATTAATGGCTCCAAAGAAAGCTGCCGCCTTTACAAACGCCCTCTTCATTGCTGATTCATTTATCCTTCCATGAATAAAAAACAACGTAAACGCAGGGGCTATGATCGCCCAGTCGCAAAACATACTTGCTGCAAAGATCATCACGATCAGCAGATTACGCATTGCCATATGCGTCATTTCCCGCTCTATATAAATAAGCAGGAAACAAAGGCATAAGGTAAACAGCATATTGAATCCATAAAATTCAAGAACTCCTTCCTGCGTAAGCGCCAGACAAAACGGCAGTTCAGAAATAACTGCAAATAAAAACAATCTGCCAAGATACCTTTTTCTGGAACGGGTATATTCATATCCTTCCAAAAGAAAATAAATCATAACAGGAGCTGTAAAATATCCTGCGTAAATAAAAATAGTTCCTGCTGCAGACTCCGGATCCATAAAAACAGTTGCAATGTGGTTTAAAAGCATGGTAAACATTGCAATATATTTAATGGCGTCTTTATTCAGACATCTGTATTTTTCTTCTGTACTCATTCTCTCTCCTTTTCTATTAAAATGTGTTTTGTGCCGATCTCTTCCCGGAAGGCTTTATCATGCTCCACCAAAACCATTGTCGGCTTATATTCTCTTATCAGAGCTTCTATCTGCATTCTGGAATACAGATCCACAAAATTTAAGGGCTCGTCCCATACATACAAATGCGCCTTTTCACAGAGGCTTTTTGCGAGAAGAACCTTTTTCTTCTGTCCGCTGGAAAATTCGCTCATGTCTTTCTCAAACTGTACTCTGTCAAAGTCCAGCTTCCGTAAAAGTGCTTTAAAAAGACTTTCCTCAATTCTATTTTCTCTTGCAAAATCACTGAGATTTCCCTGAAGCCATGATGTATCCTGAGGGACGTAGGAAATAATGAGATTTCTCCCCTTCTCCACGATTCCCGTATACGTCTTTTCCTCTCCTGCCAGAAGCTTTAAAAGACTGCTTTTTCCGCTTCCGTTTTTACCGTCAAGAACAATTCTGTCACCCTTTTGAATGCAAAAAGACACCGGGCGACACACCGGTTTTCCATCATAATATATCACAGCCTCCGAAAACGAAGCAAGCGTATCCTGTGTATATTCCAGGGGAAAGAGCTTCAGATTCTCCGTGCTTTCCCTGTTTTGAAGGAGCTTTGATTTTTCTTCTAACGCCCGCCGCGTCCTTGTTTCGATAATCTTGGAACGCTTCATCATTTTTGCCGCCTTATGCCCCACATATCCTCTGTCCACCGGTCCATTTCCATATTTGGAAGCCTCCGTTTTATCTGACCAGCCGGATGTGCGCTCTGACGCCTTTTCCAGACGGCGAATATCTTTTTGAAGACGCACGTTTTCTGCCTCTTCAAATTTCTGCCTGTTCTCGAAATTTTCCAGCCAGGAAGAAAAATTTCCGCTTTGCACCTCAATATCCGTCTTATTTAAAGATAAAATATGATTTGTACAACCATCAAGAAACGCCCTGTCATGAGACACAAGAATAAATCCTCTTTTTCGTTTTAAATAAGCGGAAACCAGCTCCCTTGCTCCCATATCCAGATGATTGGTCGGCTCGTCAATTAAAAGAAAATGCCCTTCATTAAGAAAAAGAGCCGCAAGCAGTGCCTTTGTCTGCTCTCCCTGGGAAAGAAGACCAAACGGCTTTTCCAAAACTTCCGCTTCCATGGAAAGATACGAAAGTTCCCGCATAAATTCCCAGGTTTCTGCCACAGGACAGACCTCTCTTAAAACTTCTTCGGTTCTTACATTTTTATCTTTTACCTCATATGGAAAATAATCAAATTGTACAGAACTTAAAATCCGTCCCTGATATTCATACTTTCCAAGAAGCAACTTTAAAAAAGTGGTTTTTCCCCTGCCATTTCTGCCTGTAAATCCAAGTTTCCAGTTCGTATCAATTTGGAAACTTACGTTATCAAATATCTTATCACAGCTTGTATCATACGAAAATGTAAGGTTTTCTACTTTGATCACTGACATATAAAATTCCCCTTTCCTGCTAAAAGAGAATCCTGCTCGCAGGATTTTCCGTCTGCGGCGGGGCACTTAGCGACCTACTTCTTTTCCGCCGCAGTGCGATTCTACGGAAGCGTTTTTATGTTGTGGAACATTACAAAGGAATTTCCCATAACATAAAAACAGAGCTGCAGAAAAGTTCACTTCTACAGCTCATTCTTTCAGGTTTATCCTCCTATTAAACAGGGGAATTATATCAAAGAAAGCGTTTAACTTTTCTGCAACAGACATAATAATACCATCAACTGATATTATTATATATTCTAATATTATCTGCAGAAAAAATTAAACATCTTTTCACCTCTTTCACTCAAATTGGTATGAGTATAACATATCAGGACGAAACAGGCAACGGTTTCTTAAAATCTTTCATTTTTTTCAAATACATCGCACAAAATCTTTATATGCGCTATCTGCTTCATTTTCTAAATCATATAATTCAAGTTCTGAATCTGGCACTGGAATCATATGGCTGATTCTTAATGTTCCTTTTAATTCTTTTTCACCCGATATATTTTTTACTACAATTCGGATAATCGGTATAATACTCTTTTTTATTACTTTATTCGCTCCGGCTATTTGATAATCAGAATCTTTTGGCGAAGACATCGGTATGTAATAATTATATTTTCCTATATGTAATACTACTCCCAAATATTTTCTTGTATGTGTTCTGGAACTAATTTTATTAGAATACACATTTGGAAAGTCTTTACGAAGCCACTCCACATATTCATCTGAAACACTATATAATTTGAATTGTTCCATTCATTTCTCCTCTTGACCTTTAACTAAAAAAAGGGAGCAAATGCTCCCCTGAGTTTAAAATTCTCCACTTATATGGCAGGAGCTCTCCCGAGTTTAAAATCTTCCACTTATATGGCAGGAACTCTCCCGAAGATAGTTTCCTATCTATAATAATATTATATACATTCTCTTAAAATCCACGTAATAACACAGTGAAAACCATTTTCTTTATTTCTCTCTCTTTCAAATTTTCCTCTTATTTCATCGCTCAGATTACGTTCTTCTTCTCCTATATCTTTTGGAAAATCTCCATAATTTCGGATATATCCGCTCATTGTATAGAAAAATTTATTTCCCAGAAACTGCAGATCTTTGTCAAAAAAGAGAGCCGCTGTAAATTTTTTCGATTTACTTCTGTCTTCGTATGTATCCTCAAGATTATACTTCTTTTTCAGAATGTCAATCACTTCATCAAAATCAAAAATCCCCAGAAACAACACAATCCCTGACTTCTGAAATGCCTTATCTGAAAGTTTTTCCTTTTCTTTATTCTGCTGTAAAAACTCTCTGAAATGTTCTTCCCAGTTTTCTGTTTCTCTGTCCAGAGTCATCATTCCCTGCTCTCCCGGCTCAACAGAACCCTCCGACAGATTTTCCACTAGAATCCACGCGTCCAAAATATTTTCTTTTGTATTCATAAATACGCCTTTCCAGATAAAAAATTTCCGTGCTCTGTTCGCTTTTTTCTTATTTCATTTTACCATTCCCCGCTCTTAACCTCAACAAAAAAGTCACTGTTTTCTCCGCTTGACAGGCGCTCTTCCAGATAGTATCATTTACTTATGTATATAGAAAGAAAGGGTTTAAAAAATGTCAAATAACCACGAAGAACAAATCAGAATTGTGCAGGAAACAGTAGCCGGGAAAGAAATTACCTTTGCCCACGTTATGGGAAGTCCGGCTCCTATTGTATATCAGAAGCTTGGATTAAACCCACAGCTTGATTATCGCTCTTCTGCCATTGGAATTATGAATATGACGCCGCCGGAATCTGCTGTCATCGCTTCTGATATTGCAGTAAAAAGCGGAAATGTATATCTTGGATTTGCAGACCGTTTTACAGGTACGCTTATCATTACCGGAGAAATTTCAGATGTTATGTCAGCTCTGACAGAAATCGTAACCTTTTTCAGAGATTCTCTCGGATATGTAGTCTGTGACATCACAAAGAGATAGGAAGTGTAAAACATGACCCGTATAACAAAGGAAGAACTGCTGGAAAAGCTGTTCCATGATGACTATGAGCATCTGAAAGGGAAACGCCTCCGCATGACCCGTGTTCGCGTTCCCGGAAAAGAAGTCTGCCTTGCCCATATTATCAGCACTTCCCAGACTTCTGTTTACCAGAATCTGGGGCTTCACATCGGAGTTCACGAAGGAGAAAACCATACGGGAGAATCTCTTGGTCTTATCCGTTTCACTCCCTGGGAGGCTGTTGTGGTCGCTGCTGACGTAGCACTCAAAAGCGCCTCTGTGGACATTGGATTTATGGATCGTTTCTGCGGTTCTCTTATTATCACCGGAAACCTTTCTCAGGTGCAGACTGCAGTGGAAGAAGTTGTCCGCTATTTCCATGACGACCTGGGTTTTCAGACCTGTGACATACACAGAAGTTAAAACAATCGGAGCAATATAATTATGAAGAAATTATTTTTAATGGGACGAAGCGAAGCCGGCAAAACTTCTTTAACACAGGCGCTAAAAGGAGAAGAGCTGCATTACGAAAAAACGCAGTACACCATTACAGACGATGATACCATCGACTCTCCCGGAGAATATGCAGAATCTAAACGCTTCAGCGTAGGACTCGCCTGTTTTTCTTTTGAGGCCGATGTAGTGGGAATTGTCCAGGCAGCAGATGAGCCGTATAATCTTTTCAGTCCATGTCTGGGCGCTTTTATCCTGCGTCCTATTATTGGAATTATCACAAAAACAGATTCTCCTTACGCCAACATTCCTATGGTAAAACAATGGCTGATAAATTCGGGCTGCCAGCGTATTTTTCTTGTAAATAATGTAACAAGGGAAGGTATTGATGAGCTGATCGAATATCTCGCCGACGATCCGGTAACTCTTACGCTGGAACAGGCAAAATTCAAACAGAGTCTTGGATTAAATGAATGGGATCCGCTGCCTGAGGGCGTCCATTATCCAAACGAAATATAAACAGGGGAGGTTTTCCTCCCCTGTTTTTATCTGCTTTCTGAAAGCTCTTTTATAATTTTGCAGCCGTGCGCATACAAGGAGATGTGGATTCCTTTTCCCACATCAAGAAAACGCGCCGTTCCTGTAGATGTATCCACTCCTACCGGCACAATCGTAGCGGAAGTCTCAGCCGGCATAACCGATTCGTCTACCAGGTAAGAAATTCCGGTCTGTTTAATCGTTTCCCATACATCTTCATCCGCGTCTTTTAAATAAAGAAAAAGTATCAGGCATAAATTTCTTCCCTTCCGTTCCCGGGAATTAAAATACTCAATTTCTCTTTCTATCGTCTCTTCCACATCTGTGCAGGTTACGCATCGCACATAATAATGTATAAAATCTTTCGAAAAATAAAATTTTTTCTTCCAATAATACTCTCCCTCTGTTTTTGTAAATTTCCTGCTCTCAAAGCGTTTTTCAATCTCGCCTCTGCTCATGCCGGACATCTGGAAAAGCGTTCTTTTTTCATTTTTTTCCCATTCTTTTACCGCCTCGTACCCTATCAGATCAGGCGCCGACTTATATATCAGCCAAATTGCGCAAATGCTGCAAAGCAGCATGAAAATTATGCCGCCCCATTGAACCCATTCCGGCGATTCCTTTGCCGAACAGGCTGCTATCAAAACGACAAAGCCCAATACACCCACAACTATGGCAAGGAGAAACATTTTCTTTGATTTTTTTATATTCTGCTTCTCCTCTTCTGTCAGGTTTTCATTATGATCTGCATTCATGATTCTTCTGTCTCCTTTCTCTTTTCTCTTTTCTCTTCCCCATCTCAGATAATTAATTCATTATACCATTTATTTTGTGTAAAATCATCTGTTTTGTGTAAATATTAACCAAAAATATACCCCAGCAATTCTTTGCCAGGGCAATTATCACGAAATTCTTCCGTTTTCCATTTCATATACTACGTCAGCGAGATTCATCGTTGATTCTCTGTGAGAGACAAGAACGATTGTCTTATCTTTTCGGGATTCCTTTAACGCTTTCAGAATCATTCCTTCATTTAAAGAATCCAGATTGCTTGTGGGCTCATCTAAAAGAAGGAACGGCGCATCATGAAGAAAAGCTCTTGCGATTCCAATCCTCTGCTTCTCCCCTCCCGACAAAGTATCTCCAAGCTCTCCTGCTTCTGTTTCATAACCTTTTGGAAGACTCATAATAAAGTCATGAACAGCCGCTTTCTTTGCCGCTTCCTGAATTTCCTCCAAAGATGCTCCCGGTTTTCCCACCGCAATATTATTCGCAAGAGAATCGTGGAAAAGATACGTTTCCTGTGTTACATAAGATTCCATATTTCTTAAATCCTGTGTGTTTACTTCTTTTATATTCTTTCCCGAAATGGAAACGGTTCCCCGTTCTGCGTCCCAGAAACGCATAAGAAGCCTTAAAAGTGTGGACTTTCCAGAACCACTCGCTCCGTGAATGCCCACAACCTTGCCTTTTGGGAAAGAAATGGTATAATCCTTTAAGATTTCTTCTTCCTCATAAGAAAAGCTCACACCTTCCGCTTTTGCCCCTTTAAACACAGTCGCTTCTTTTCCCTCTGTTTCTTTTACCTGAGGCGTTTCCTCCAAAAGAGAAAGAACTCTTTCTCCACTGGCAAGCGTCTGATTCAGATTATTAGACAGATTGGAAAGAGCCACTACCGGTCCAAAAGATCCCATCATGCCCATGACAGAAAGAATCATTTCCTGATACGTTACATTTCCATTTTCATAATTCCAGAGCATAAAAAACAGCATCACAAAAGAAAACAATAAAATAAAGAAATTGGTCAGGGAGCTTTGGAATGCTTCATGACGATTCAGTTTTTTCTGCATTTCTCCTAACTGATACGATTTCTTTTTCATTTTTTCTGTCCGCTCTTTTCCCTGGTGGAACTGAATGGTTTCATCTAAACCGCGAAGAGAATCCAGAATAAAACTGTTTAATTCTCCAAAAGAATCCCGAAACTCCATACCGTCATCTGCTCCGGCTTTCCCATTAAAAAGAGGAAGTACTGCACCAATTATTACATATGCCGCAAACGCTATAATGCCTGCCGGCAGATATTGTTTTCCTATAAACGCAACCATAATGCCCGATGTAAAAATCGCTATCGCGATCGGAGAAATGGTGTGTGCATAAAACACCTCCAAAAGCTCAATATCTGTGGTGATCACAGATATTAAATTTCCTCTTTCCCGCCCTTCCAGTTTTGCAGGACAAAGCTTTCGAAGAGCTGCAAACACTTTGTGACGGATAACAGCCAGAAGCTTAAACGCAATAAAATGATTACAGTACTGTTCTCCATAATGAAGAATCCCGCGCAAAACAGCCAAAAGCAATAAGATAACAGCCAGTTTTCCAACAGAATAAACATTTTCCTCAAAAATATGCCCCAGAAGACCATACCCGGCAACTACTGTGAGAAAAATAGCGCACAAATATCCAAGGACTCCCAGAAAAACAGCGGCACACATGATCGGTATCAGCGGCTTTACAAGCCCTGTAAGCTGCCTCATAATCGCAATCCCTTTTCTTCGTTTCTTCTCTTCTCTCATTCTGCCACCGCCTTTCTCTTTTTCATACTGTAGGCTTCCAGCTCTTTCTGACTGCAGAAAAGCTTCTTATATGCCCCTTCCTGTTCTATCAGTTTCTCGTGTGTTCCAAACTGCACGATTTTCCCTTTTTCCATCATATAAATCCTGTCGCTTTCCATTACATTTGCCAGTCTGTGAGAAATCAGAAGCACTGTTTTTGTTTTGGAAAGCATACGGATAACTTCCATGATCATTTCTTCGCTTTCCATATCAATATTCGAAGTAGCCTCATCAAAAATATACACCGGCGTATCATGTAAAAGAGCCCTTGCCATCGCAAGCCTCTGTCTCTGTCCTCCGGAAAAATTGCTGCCGCGTTCCAGCACAGGCGTATCCAGTCCTTTTTGCGACTTTATAAATCCATAAAGATTTACCTGTTTTAATACTTCTTCCATCTCTTTTTCCGAAGCGTCTTTTTTCCCCATTCTTAAATTGTCGCGAACCGTTCCTTTAAAAAGATAGCTGTTGTGACCTACAAACGTAATATGTTCCATCAGACTTTTTTCTGAAATATCACAAAGTTCCTGTCCCTGAATTTTAACACTGCCTTTGTAATTTTTATTTCTTCCCATCAAAATTCCCGCAATGGTACTCTTTCCACAGCCGGATACGCCCACAACAGAAAGAAAACTTCCCGCAGGCAGATCCATAGATACATTTTTGAGGATTTCCCTTTTCTTCTCGTAGGAAAACTGTACATTTGTGAGAGAAATTGAAATTTCTCCCTCTGCCAGGGACTTCTTTTCCCCTTCTTCCTCCGGCAAATCCAGAAGAGCAAAAATTTTATCACTTGCCGCCATTCCATTCATTGCAATATGGAAAAACGATCCCAGAAGGCGAAGAGGAATAAAAAACTCTGATGCCAGCAGAATGATCATAAACGTTCCTACGAAAGCTACGTTTCCTTTTGCAAACTCGGAAATCGCCGCAATCATACCTGCCGCAGCCCCTCCGTACGCGATCATGTCCATCACGCTTGTAGAATTTAACTGCATGGTGAGAACCTTCATGGTAATCTGACGGAAACGCTGGGATTCCCGATCCATTTCCTCTGCCTTCTGCTCATCTGCCTGATAAATTTTCAGCGTGGTAAGACCCTGAAGATTTTCCAGAAATGAATCTCCCAGCTCTGTATAAATCCCCCAGTATTTATTCAAAAGTTTTTTTGCCAGTTTCTGCACGGCAATAATAGAAGCAGGAATCAGCGGCACACAGATCAGGAGGATCAGGCTTGCCTTTATATTGATAAAAGAAAGAACAAAAAATAACGTGACAGGAGCCAGTAAACTGTAAAAAAACTGAGATAAATACTTTCCAAAGTAAATCTCAAGCTGCTCCACACCTTCTGCTGCCATCTGCACCACCTCAGAAGTTGCCGCATTTTCTCTGTAGGACGCACCCATTCTTAACAGCTTTTCATAAATCTTTTCTCTTAAAATCCCTTTTACATCTGCGCTTGCTCTGTAAGAAGAAAAAGCAGCCTGTCTGTCCGAAAAGAACCGAAGCAGCATAGCCGCCGCAACAAAAGCCCCGCCCAGGAGTATATATTGTTCTGACAGTTCTTTATTTAAGGTTTTTTCCAGAAGAAAAGAGACCGTCCCCACCATAATAATCTGACAAAGAAGGGACAGCCACTTCCACATTACCTGGAAAACAATATGCCGTTTCGCATGAGCCAATAATTGAATCAATCTTTTCTTAATCATGATACCGTTCCTTTCGCTGTTTTTATTCGCACAAAAAAGTACCAGAAATGCCACACCCATACTGCCGTAAGACAAATTCTTCCTGCCGGAGCATTTTTCATAAAAAGAAATCCGATCATCATTAACGCAGTAACCGTTCCGAAAATGCAGATTTTTGCCCCTGCTGACAGGGAGCGCTCCTCCACAAAACTTTCCAGGTGTTTTTTATAAAGCGCTGTCTTTTTAAACCAGGCATATAGTTTTTCTGAGCTTTTTGCAAAACAGAATGCCGTTCCCATATAAAAAGGAACGGTGGGCAAAACAGGAAGCACAACGCCCAGAGTACCGGTTCCAAAACAAACAAAGCCAAGAATCATCCAGAAAATTTTCATCATCCTTTTATGTCGCATCGCTTCTTCTCCTTTTAGTTAGTTTCATCTAATTAGTTTTGGCTAACTCAGTATGTAAAAATATTTTCCCGTTGTCAATCAGATTTTTCAGAGTTGTTAAATTTTAAACGATTTTGAAAAAACAGAATTTTTTTTGTTGATTTCTTGTAGCAAATATGTATAATATAGATTAGAAGTGCTACTTTCACTTCTTTCAGAACGGATAGAAGCACCTGCTTTTTCCAGGTGTGCTTATCTTAATTAAAAAGAAAAGAGGTACATGTAAGATGGCAGAAATGAATTTAACCAAGTATGGCATCACAGGAACAACTGAAATCGTTCACAACCCTTCTTATGAATTGTTATTCGCTGAGGAAACAAAACCTGAGCTTGAAGGCTTCGAAAAAGGTCAGGAAAGTGAACTGGGCGCTGTTAACGTTAAGACTGGCGTTTACACAGGCCGTTCTCCTAAAGACAAATTTATCGTTATGGACGAAAATTCCAAAGATACTGTATGGTGGACTTCTGACGAATACAAAAACGACAATCACCCAGCATCCCAGGAAGCATGGGATACTGTAAAAGACCTTGCATTAAAAGAGCTCTCCAATAAAAAACTCTACGTTGTAGACGCATTCTGCGGTGCCAACAAAGATACACGTATGGCAATCCGTTTTATTGTGGAAGTAGCTTGGCAGGCTCATTTTGTTACAAATATGTTCATTCAGCCAACAGCAGAAGAGCTTGAGAACTTTGAGCCTGACTTCATCGTATACAATGCTTCTAAAGCAAAAGTTGAAAACTTCAAAGAGTTAGGATTAAACTCTGAGACAGCAGTTATGTTCAACATCACAAGCCGCGAGCAGGTTATTGTAAACACATGGTACGGCGGAGAAATGAAGAAAGGTATGTTCTCCATGATGAACT
>ERZ834859.905-NODE-905-length-37012-cov-4.723652_pt1 | contig 37012 bp, 38 predicted proteins | sample MGYA00519947_ERZ834859 | MGnify/ENA primary metagenome ERZ834859 (study PRJEB31850, sample SAMEA3708763) | human gut metagenome | biome: human gut; feature: human-associated habitat; material: faeces | place: China | collected 2014 ...
GACATTTACGACAAATCTGACACTGCTTTACAATACCAGACAAAATGACTGATGCCCCGGAAAGCCTGTAAAACAGGCACTTCTAGGATACACAAGACAGAACAAAAATCAACTTCCATTATCAAGAGGTGAGTGCTAAAAATAATAAAAAAGAAGTTTAACCCAAAAAGTTAAACTTCTAATATATTTAATCTAAATCTTCTCCTTGTGAAGCAATGACTTTTTTATACCAATAGAAAGAATCTTTTCTACTTCTTTTCATTGTTCCGCTACCATCATCATGTTTATCAACGTAAATGAAACCATAACGTTTTCTCATTTCTCCAGTTCCTGCAGAAACTAAATCAATACATCCCCAAGTCGTATAACCAATAAGGTCTACACCATCTTCAATGGCTTTTGCCATTTCTTCAATATGAGCACGATAGTATTCAATACGATAATTATCATGAATACTTCCATCTTCTTCTACTGTATCATAAGCACCTAACCCATTTTCTACAACCATTAATGGTTTTTCATAACGATCATAGATCATTTCTAAGTAATATCTTAATCCTTTAGGATCTAATGCCCATCCCCAATCAGAATATTCTAAATATGGGTTACGTACACCAAATGACATATTTCCACTTACAGCATCATCATTTTCATGAGTAGTTACTGCTTGAGACATGTAGTATGAGAAAGTATACATATCTACTGTACCTTTTTTTAGTTCTTCTAAATCTTGTTCAGTAATATCTAATTTAACATTATGTTCTTTCCATAAACGTTTCGCATATGTTGGATATTTACCTTTACATTGAACATCTCCACAATAGAAGATACCTTTTTCCCATTTAGAACGATTAAATAAAATATCTTCTGGATCAGATGTTAATGGATAATAAGTAATGCCACAAATCATACATCCAATTTTATTTTCAGGATCAATTTGATGTCCAATTTGTACAGCTCTTGCACTTGCTACAAATTGATAATGTAAATGTTGATATGCTTCTTGATAAACTTCATCACTTGCATCATCAGGAATAAAGTTAACTGTGTTATTGATTTCATTGAATGTTAACCAGTATTTAACAAGTCCTTTGTATTCATTAAAGATTGTTGTTACGTATTTTTCATAAAGGGCAATATATTTACGATCTAACCAATCTCCATATTTTTCTTCTAAAGCAAGTGGTGTATCAAAATGCCAAATAGAAACAAGTGGTTCAATACCTGCATTTCTAAGTTCTGTAAAAACATTACGATAAAAATCTAAACCAGCTTGATTTGGTTTTTCTTCTTCTCCTGTTGGATAAATTCTTGACCAAGAGATTGATAATCTAAACATCTTGAATCCCATTTCTTTAAGTAAAGCAATATCTTCTTTATAATGATGATAGAAATCAATACCATCATGATTTGGATAAAGTTCATCATCAAAGACAGCAAAATGAGCTCCTTCTGGTAATTTAAATCCATGATTTGGTAACTTTTGTTTATTTCCATCTTTATCAATAAAAGTAACCATACGTGGTGTATTTACTGTTCCACCTGTCGTTACATCTGTACGTGTCATTCCACGTCCGTCTACATTCCATGCACCTTCACATTGGTTAGCAGCTACTGCTCCACCCCAATAAAAATCTTCACTAAATTTCATCTTTTTTTCCTCCTCAATTATCTTTATTATAAAATATATTTATGTCAAAAATATGAAATTTTCAAACTATGCAACAAATAAAACGACACATGTATAAACAATTAACGTAATAACCATAAATAATGAAATAAAGGCAGCAACAAAATCTTCATCTTCTTCACCTTTATAAAGTGGTGAAATCAACATCGGCATTGCAAATCCTGTTGGACACATAAAATAAATCAATACACCCATCATATAGATCTTATCTGCCATTAAATTTGGGAAGAAGATAAAGAATCCTGCAATAACAAGCATATAAAAGATAATTCTAACTCCTACAATTTTTAATAATGATCCTAAAGTATCTTTATTAATTTTTAAGTTATAACCAATAATCAATAAAATAAGACTCACAATAGGAGCTGTTGCTTGTTGAATCGTATTTGTATAAACATCAATAAAAGCACTTTGATACAATAAATCATAAACACCTAAAACATTTAAAACGATTCCTAACATAACCGCAATTACAAATGAATTTGTGAAAATTGTTTTCAATAATTCCTTAGTACTTGTATTTCCGGATGTCTTTTTAGCAACAAGTACAGGAATAATAATAAAAGCAATCACTGTTCCAGCAATATCATAAATAACTGTATTGCTTGCATAAGCTACACCTACAATGGATGTATAAAGTGGTAATGCAACATTTCCTCCTTCACAAGTTGTTAAAAGATAGGGTGAAATATGTTCCATTTCTTTTCCTGTAAACTTAGCAATAAATTTACCTAAAACCATAGCTAATGTAAAAGCAACTAAAACATATAGCACAATCAATATTGCTGAAGCTTCTATTTTAGCAGTAAATAAAACATTAAAAATTAAGATAGGAAACAATACATTGAAAACAATATGATTGGCTCCTTCTTTTTGTTTAGGACTAATAAAGTTTTTAATACGCGCGATCATTCCTAAAATAATCATAAAAAATACTGGGAATAAAGTTGATAATGCATTCATAATTTTCCTCCTTGTTTTTCAAGAATATTGTAAAAAAGAAGATTTATAATTACAAATACTTATATATTATAGATATTTATTATTTTTAATTATAAATAATGATATACTTATGATGAGGTGATTTAATGGAATTACGTGTCTTAAAATACTTTATAACAGTTGCACAGGAACAAAGTTTCTCCAAGGCCGCTAAAGTACTCAATGTCTCTCAACCTGCACTTTCTAAACAAATTAAAGATTTAGAAGATGAATATCAAATAACTCTTTTTAATCGTACAACGCGAACTGTTTCTTTAACCGAAGAAGGACGGTTATTTAAGGAACAAGCTATTGAGATTTTAAATCTTGTAGATAGAAGCGAAGATTATCTTAGAAATAATAAAAAATATATTAGTGGAAATATTCATATTGGATGTAGTGAAAGTATATGTAATCGTGTTATTATGAAAGCTATCGCTAAAACTCAAAAACAATATCCCCATATTAAATTTCATCTTTATAGTGGAAATGCACAATATGTTGAAGAAAAGATTGATCAAAGTATTTTTGATCTAGGGATTGTTGTGGAACCTGCAAATTTTTCTAAATATGATTATTTAAAGCTCCCTGGTTATGACCTTGAAGGAATTCTTATGAAAAAGGATTCTAATCTTGCGAATAAAGATTTCATTACACCTAAGGATCTAATGAATCAGCCAATTATTATATCTAATCAAGAGATGGTTAAAAATAATATTGCGGGATGGTTAGGAGGTAATCAAAGAGCACTTAATGTGGTAGCTACTTATAATCTTTTTTATAATGCCCAATTGATGTGTGAAGAGGATGTTGGTTATGTTTTAACTTTTGAACATCTTTATCATGAAACAACTGAAAGTTCTTTGTGTTTTAAACCACTAAATCCACCACTTATGATTAAAAGTAATCTTATTTGGAAAAAGTATCGTTTGTTTTCTAAAGCTGAAGAAGCTTTTCTAGAAATTTTAAATAAAGAACTAAATGAAAAGGCATAGCCACCTATGCCTTTTTAATTATTTTTATTTTCTTTGATCCATTGAATAAATTCATTCATACCTTCACCTGTTTTTGCACTTAAACAGATAATTTTTGCATTTGGATTTAAATTTAAAATATTTTCTTTAGCTTGATCAATATCAAAATCAAAATAATCAAGCGTATCAATCTTAGAAATAATAACCAAATCACATACACTAAACATTAAAGGATACTTTAATGGTTTATCATCTCCTTCAGGAACTGATAAAATCATCATATTTTTATGTGCCCCAGTATCAAATTCTGCAGGACAAACAATATTTCCAATATTTTCTAAAAAGAGAAGATCAAAATCATCGACACCAAATTCATCAACTGCTCTTGTTGTCATTTCTGCATCAATATGGCATAATCCCCCATTATGAATTTGAATAGAAGGAACACCTGTAAGATCTGCTACCTTTTGTGCATCAAGTGATGTTTCAATATCAACATCCATCACTCCTACTTTATAATCCTCTTTAATTTCATTGATTACATGAGAAAGAAGTGTTGTTTTTCCAGAACCAGGAGAAGACATTACATTGATCATTGTCACTTTTTTGTCCTTTAGTCTTTTGCGAAGAGTATCTGCTTCTTGATTATTCGTATTAAAAACATTTTCATGAACTTCGATTACTCTTACTTTAGCCATGGTTTACTTCCTCCATTTTTTCTTTTAGATAATTGATCCAAGGTTCAAAACCTTCATCTTTTTTAGAAGAAATATAGAAGATTTGAGCGTTAGGATTTAATTCATGGATTCTTTGTTCTACTAATTCTTTATTAAAATCAAAGACAGGTAATGTATCAGTTTTATTAATTAAAACAACATCACTAACAGTATAAACCAATGGATACTTAGCTGGTTTATCATCCCCTTCAGGAACTGATAAAATCGTAATATTAATACTTGCTCCTGTATCAAATTCTGCAGGACAAACAAGATTTCCAACATTTTCAATGAAAATAAGATCTACATCATCCATTCCCATTTCATTAAGTCCTTGTTGAGTCATCGCTGCATCCATATGACACATACCACCTGTATGTAATTGAATGGCTTTTGCTCCACCATTTTCGATCGTAACAGCATCAACACTAGCATCAATGTCACATTCCATGACACCTATACGAGTAATACCTTGTAATCTTTCAATGGTACGAAGTAATGTTGTTGTCTTCCCCGAACCGGGAGAAGACATCACATTAATCATTAATTTTTTTTGCTTTTTAAATTCTTCACGAATTTTATCTGCAGTTACTTCGTTTTCTTTAAATATATTTTGTTTAAGTTCAAGAATCTTCATAAATACCAATCTCCTTAATATTAAACTCATTACCTCTTAATAAATAAGTATTTTCACTATGGCAATAAGGACATGTTTTACCATAATCAATCGTACGATATTGTCCATGACAATCTTCACAATAAGTAATTGCTTCTAATGTTTCTATATACATTTTTGCATGTTCTGTCACTGCTTCTTTTTTTCTTGCCCAATTCCAACAATCAATCAATTGATCATGAACAACACCAGAAACTTCACCAATTTCTAACTTCACATAATCAATTTTATCAACTTTATTTTCTTGCGCAACTTTTTTTACATCTTTAACAACATAAAATGTAACACCTAATTCATGCATCTTAATGTTCTACCTTTTTCTTTAAAATAATATTTTTTACACGTTTTAATTGATAAGGGATAATTGCTTTAAACTTATCTTCTGCCACAACCATATTAGAACATTCTGGATGATCTCGATGAAGTTTGATAGCATCAAATTCACATTTAGTTGTACATACCCCACAACCAATACATTTATTCGTATCAACGATTGTTGCTCCGCATCCTAAACATCTTGCTGTTTCCTTTTTAATTTGTTCTTCTGTAAGAATTTGTGTATTATCTTTGAATCGATCTTTAACTTCTAGGTTAATACCTTCAACTTGTTTAGGTCCACGATCATAGCTTTCTACTAAAATATCATCTGTATCAAGTTGTTTAAATTGCCAACGATTACGTCCTGTTTCCATATGTCCATTATGAACATAACGATGTAATGATTCAGCAGCAATCTTACCTTGGGCAATGGCATCAATTGCGAATTTAGGTCCAGTATAAACATCTCCTCCAGCAAAGATATCTTCTTTGCTTGATTGGAAAGTCACTTGATTTAATTCAATAGCTGGTCCATTGAATTTAACATCTTCACCTTTTAATAAATCTTTCCATACACTTTGTTGTCCAATCGCAAAGATTAAACGATCACATTCAACTGTCATAGTTTCATTTTCATCATAAACTGGCGCAAATTTACCATCATTAATTACAGATAAACATTTTTTGAAAACAATACCTGTTACTTTACCATTTTCTGCAAGAATTTCTTTTGGTCCCCAACCACAATTGATTGTAACACCATCTTCTCTTGCTTCTTTGATTTCTTCAACCGAAGCAGGCATATCTGGTTCTTGTTCTAAGCTAAATTGAAGTACTGAACTTGCTGCATTTCTTGCCGATACACGAGAAGCATCAATGGCAACATTTCCACCACCAACGACAACAACTTTTCCAACAAATGGCGCATTACCACAGTTTGCATCATGTAAATAATCAATAGCTGTCATAACACCTTCTGCGTTTTCATTTTCAAGTCCTGGTAAACGACCAGCAGCGCATCCAATAGCAATATAGAAAGCTTTATAACCTTGTTCTCTTAATTGTTGAATTGTTACATCTTTTCCAACTTCAATTCCTGTTTTAATTTCAACACCCATCGCTTTTGCGACATCGATTTCAGCATCTAATAAATCTTTTTCTAGTTTATAAGATGGAATCCCATAACGTAACATGCCTCCCGGATGTTCGCTTTTTTCAAATACTGTAGGTCGATAACCTGTCTCAGCTAAATAGAAAGCAGCTGTTAAACCAGCAGGTCCTGCTCCAATAATCGCAATTTTTTCATCAAAATGATCCATATGAATACTTGCAGGAATCACAACTTTTGGAATATGTCTCGTTTTGGCATTTAGATCTTGTTCAGCAATAAATCTTTTAATTGCATCGATTGATAAAGCTTCATCGACTTTACCACGTGTACAAGCATCTTCACATCTTCTATTACAAATCGCTCCACAGACAGCTGGGAATGGATTTTGTTTTTTAATGAGCGCTAAAGCATCTTGATATCTTCCTTGAGATGCCATTTTAATATAACCTTGTACTGCAATATGAGCAGGACAAGCACTTTTACAAGGAGCTGTTCCTGTTTCATGAGTATTAATTCTATTATTATCACGATAATTAAAATCGTATTTTTCTGGTCCCCATTTTGTCGCATCTGGTAATTCTTGTTTTGGATACTTAATTTCAGAACCATCTTTTTTACATAATTTTTGTCCTAAACGTACAGCACCTGCTGGGCAATATTCCACACATCTTCCACACGCCACACACTTATCTTTTTCTACATGAGCTACATAAGCAGAACGTGACATATTTGGTGTATTAAATAATTGTGATGTTCTTAAAGCATTACAAATTTCAACATTACAGTTACAAATACCAAAAATTTTATTTTCGCCATCAATATTTGTTATTTGGTGTACAAAACCATTATCTTCTGCACGTTTTAAAATAGCTAAAGCTTCTTCTTTAGTAATATCATGTCCTTTGCCTGTTTCACGACAATAATCGGCAAAATCACCAACACCGATACACCAACCGAAATCATCATCAGCACACCCATCACCAATCGCTTTTCTTGAAGCACGGCATGAACATCTTCCTACGCCAATTTTACCTTCATATTTATCTAACCAATAAGATAATTTTTCAATATCAATGGCTTCATTTTCCATAGAAATAGCTTTTTCAACAGGAATAACATGCATTCCAATTCCTCCACCACCTGGTGGTACCATTTGTGTAATTCCAGCAAGTGGAATATAAGTCATACGTTCAAAAAAAGCAGCTACATCTGGATGATTTGTTACACGTGGATTTGATCCATCTGGTAACTCTTCCATATTAAATAACTCTGCACTTCCAGGTACAAACATTGGTAAAATATATCTTCTTTCACTTTGTGGTGCAGTGCGACCATTATGATCATAGTGATAACCATAATCATATTCAAGTAAACCAATATAACTCATTTCATCTAATATTTTTTGAAATGCTTCTTCTTGATTTGTTTCAATCTTACATAACTTACACATTTCTTTAAAAGTATAAGGTGTACGTTTTTTCATTTGTAAAGCAATGTCAGCCATTTCATCACTTATAATTTCAGCAAGTCCCCAATATTCTGGATCTTCTACTTTTACGCCACCAAAAATATGATCTGCCACATCAGTAATCTTTCTACCTAACTTAACAATTTTCTCTCTTGGAGGATTGTCATGCTTGTGATTTGCATCCCACTCCTCGTATTTTTTCATACTCATTAAATTTTTCCTTCCTCCCTTAATTGTTCTTTAATTAAAACAATTACGTCCAATTTATTATACATGAAACCCCTCTATTAAGTAATTGTTTATTAAATATTTGTTGATTTTTTCACATAAATTTAGACATATCATTTAATTTGTCTAAAAAAAGAAGAATCAAAATGATTCTCCTACTTCATTCTAGCATTTCTATCTGCAATAATATCCGATATATCGAAAGGAATTTCATCATCCTCTTGTTCATAAACATTCAAAAAAGGAACATCTTCAACTGTCCTTAAAGGAAACTCAGATTTAGCCGTAACACCCTTTAAATCACATTCAATCACACCAATATAAATACCAGGTACAACCTTTCTTTCACTTAATGGTTTAATCTCACGATGATTACATGTATAAAGCAAATTGTATCCCTTTTCCCAAGTTTCAGGATCATCTTTATAATCTAACATCTTCATCTTTCCTTTAGCGATAACACTACGATAATCATGATAATGCCCTTTATATTTCTTATCAGGAAAATCATTAAAAATACTAAACTCAACACATACGCGAGGATCTTTCTTTAATAAATCAACCTTTTTTCCTACCTTCATAAAATGAGTATAAATATTTAAATGTGTATCTGTCATTTCAAAACCAAAATTAGTTGGAACAACATAAGGATACCCATCTTCATCATTCATACCAATATTTGCAATATTCATTTCCTTCAACATTGCTTTTATTAATTCATAATCTACCACTTCTCTTTCAAATCTACGCATTCTTCCACCTCGTTTACACTATACTTTCTTTTTTTCTTTTTTTAAAAATCTTTCAGTTTTTGAAAAATATCTTATAATATTTTTTGAGGTGGCTTATGAATACATTAAAAATACAAATTAAACCTTTTTATAAAAATAATCCTTTTCATCTAAAAGATGATCAAATACATATCCTATCTACAAATAAAAATGAAGAAGAAATAAAACAGCTCCTCTTACAAATGAATTATGAAAATTATTCTATTTTCATTCAACTTGAATTAGAAAATTATAACTATGGTTATCTCTTTATAGATCATAAAGAATATGAACTTTATTATTATAATGATTTTGATGATTATGAAGATGAAATTGAATTTGCCAGCAAAAACTGGATAAAAATGATAAAAAATAAATAAAAAAGAAGAAAAAATGATTATTTTTGCAGATATATATAATGAGGTGATATTATATGTACTACAAAAAATATTTAAAAATAGGAGGACTTCCATAAATGCCTTCTATTCAAAAACAAATTTCTTTAATATTTAACAAGAAAAAACAACAAATATTTGTTGATTATTTTACTTATCAACGAATACGAACCCAGGTTTTTAATTACCCTAAAAAGTATCAAAATAATTTTACTTATTATATTGATTTAGATAATAATTTATATGAAATTACAGTTGAAAATCATGAACCCATCATTCATAATAAAATTACAAATTATGAACAGTGGTTAGATGTATTGGGAGTTGAATTAGGAGGAAAGAAACATGATAACAATAAATGAAACGCAAAGAAAAATAATTCATTTACTCAATGATTTCGGTATTGATCGTATTAGTATGGCTGGCATCCTAGGAACTTTAGAACAAGATAACCTAAATGAAAATTCTTTTTTAGATTTTATTAAAAATAAAGAAACACTTTCTATTGAAGAATGTACTGAACAAATATGGCATATGAGAGGATATTAAAAAACAAGCTTGACGGGCTTGTTTTTTAATCTATACGATTTTACTATTTTTAATAATCTATATTATTTTCTAAATCATTTCCTTGAGATTGAATAACTTTTTTATACCAATAAAAAGATTTTTTAGGATAACGTTTTAATTCTTTTAAATCTTCAAAATCACGATCTACATAAACGAATCCATATCTTTTTCTAATTTCTTTATGACTACTTAAAAAATCAATAGGACTCCATGCAAGATATCCCATTAAATCTACACCATCATGTTCAACAGCAGTTTTAATAGCTTGGATATGTTTTTGATAATATGAAATACGTTCATCATCATAAACCTTACCATCTTTGAGTGTTTCATCTATTCCAATACCATTTTCAACAATAAAGAGTGGTTTATGATATCGATGATAAAAATCAACAAGGGAATATCTTAATCCTTCAGCATCTATTTGCCATCCCCATTCATTAGCTTTATAATATGGATTTTTTAAAGCTCTTTGATCAAAAATAAGTGCATCTTCTAATTCATTTTGATCTTTTATATCTTCAAAAGAAGAAATAACATTACTACGATAATATGAAAAAGCAAGATAATCTATTTTCTTTGATGCATCTTTAATTATATCTTTTTCTTCTTGAGACATATTTAATTTAATATTTCTATTTTTTGCGTATTGTATAAAATATTGTGGAAGTTCACCATCACACATTGTGTCATAAACAAAATAATTATGCATCTTATTTTTAAAATCAGCTGCCATTACATCTTCTGCTTTACAGGTAAGTGGATAAAATGGGGCATGTCCTATCATTCCTCCTACTTGTGCTTGCGGATCAACATGCTTGATAACTTCAACAGCTCTTGCATGAGCAACTTGCACATTTACATTTAATTGTACATACATTTCTTGTTTACTCATACCTTCTGGTAATCTTGCACCAGAAACTAAATCTGGCATATGGGTTGCTAGATTGATTTCATTATAAGTAATATAATATTTAACTTTTCCTTTAAATCTTTCCACAATGCTTTCAACATGTCTTGCATAGAATTCAATGACTTCTTTGTTCATAAATCCATTATAATGATTTAGCAAATAATCTGGCATATCAAAATGAACAAGAGATACAACTGGTTCAATCCCTTTTTCTAATAAATAATCAACCATCTTATCATAAAAATCTAATCCTTTTTCATTTGGCTTTTCTTCATTTCCCAATGGATGAATTCTCGACCAAACAACAGAAAAACGATATGCTTTAAAACCCATCTCTGCCATATAATCAATATCTTCTTTCCAATGATGGTAATGATCCGTTGCTACATCTGTTGTACAAAACATAGGTTTAATTCCTGGTTCTGGAGTTACGACTAAAGTATCATAGACATTCAAACCTTTACCATCTTCTAAATAACCACCTTCAGCTTGAACGTTACTTAAAGCGCCTCCCCATAAAAATTCTTTTTTCATACAATTCTCCTTACTTTGTTGTCATCATAATCATCATTTGACCATCAAGTTCAATTGATGTATTTGTAGGAATCAAAAAATTATCTCCTACTTTAACGTCATATTCGTCTACTTTTCCACTTCCTTTTACAACTGTCGCTAGTTGATAATTATCGCATTTATATTGACATTTACCAATAACTAATAATTGAGAAACAGTAAATGAATCATTTGAAATAAATATTGTTTCTTTCATATTTTCATGAACTTTAACAACTGGATGAACATCATTTTTATCAATATCTTTATCAAAAGATAAACAATCAATAGCTTGTTTCAAATGTAATTCTCTTTCATTTCCATCTTTATCTTTTCTATGATAATCATAAAAACGATACGTTACATCTGTAGATTGTTGAATTTCATAAACAACATTCCCTTTACCCATAGCATGTAGACAACCTGCTGGTAAATAAACAAAATCTCCATCAGCTACAGGATATTTTTTATAAATATCATCCCATTTATCTTGATTGATCATTTCTTGAAGCTCTTCTTTATTCTTTGTCTTTTGTCCATAGACAATAGAAGCACCTGGATCTGATTCAATAAAAAACCACGCTTCATTCTTTCCTCGTTTATAACCAATTTTTTGAGCATGTTCATCATCAGGATGAACTTGAATACTCAAATCATCTTCTGGTCCAACTAAAGAAATAATTACTGGGAAATCCTCACCTGGATGTCCAAATAATTCTTGATGTTTTTCCCATAATTCTTTTAGAGTTTTTCCTTTAAATCCACCATTTATACAAACAGTAGATAAGCCTTCACCATCTTGAGCACTAAAAGACCATGATTGACCTATTCCTTCAGGAAAATCATCATACCCAAAGAAATCTCTTACTTTTGTATGACCCCAAATAGCTGGTCTAGGAATCGCTTTAAAAAATAAAACACCCATTTTATCTTCACTCCTTTAAAAAAGGCATATTCCGCCTAATAAGTAAACAAAGCGAACATGCCCATAATTGTTACAAATACAGATAAAACATTAACCATTGATACAACATTTGATTTAATCCTAAATCCATATTTACTAAATATTAAATTATTCACTTGTTTCGCTTTTGTCACATGATAATCGCCCAATAAAGCAAATATAACAACTGCTATTCTCATAGGTAAGCTTGTTCCAATACCACTACCTAATAAATTCCATGGAAACATTGCTAAAACAATTGCTACTACAGTTGCAAATAACGAAGCTGCAATATAAGGATTCTTTTCATCCTTATGTTTCATCATACGTTCTTGTTCTTTATTAGATTGTGCCTGGTTTTTACTTTTCTTTTTATTTTCATTGTATTTTTCGGCATAGCTCACTTGTTTTACTTTAACAACTTCACATCCACAATTATCACAAAACTTTGACGTTTCCTTTATTTCTGCACCACATTTTCTACAATACATAATCTAATTCTCCTACTTTAAAATAATTTGTGAAATATTGACTAACGCAACAAAAATACTTAAAAAAATTGAAATATAAGCATAATTCTTATTTCCTGTTGGTTCATAGCCTTTCTTTTGATCATCTTTATCAATTTTCAAAGAAGCTACACCGCAAACTAATGCACAAGCATAAACTATAGAACTTATAATATATGGAATTTTAACATTTCCACCTACAGCATTAACAACTGTTCCTCCAATAAAGTCTAAACCTATTAAAGCTATAAAAAATAGGAGGATTCCTAGTTTTGCAAAAGAATTTTCTCTTGGATTTTTCTTTAATTTTTTAGATTCTTTAATCTCTTTCTTTTTTCCATTAAGTTCTTTTCCACAATGATAACAAAATGCTGAATCTTGTGGTATTTCTTTATGACAATATGGACATTCCATAACCAGTTCCTCCTTTTATTAAAAAGAAGGCTTGAGGCCAATCTGGCACTTAGCCTTCTTTAAATTATTCAATTATTCTATTAAGCAGCGTCACCATTCATTTTAGCAACTTCAGCTTTTTCATATGATTTCCAGAATGGATAGAAAATAACCATACCAATTGCAAAGTTGATGAATACGACAACAGCGCCACCGATTGACCCACCTGCAGCTAAGTAACCTAAAATTGGTGATGGTGTAGCCCAAGGTAAGTTCATATACATTTTACCAACAAATCCAATACTTGTTAACCAATAAGTAAACGCACCTGTAAGTGTATGAGTTAAAATAAATGGAACCAATAAGAAACCATTCATAACTACTGGTAAACCAAACATAATTGGTTCAATGATACAGAATACTGCTGGTGGTAAACAAATTGTAGCTAATGGTTTTAAATGAGGTAATTTCTTACTTGACATAAACATATAAACTAAGATTGGCCAACAAGATGAAACCCATTGAGATAAACGACATAAGTTTGGTGTCCAAACATATGGTAAATCTTTTACTGCTGTACCTGCCATAAAAGCAGTGTTGTTATCAGCAATCCATTGATTTGTAAATACGTTAGTAACAGCACCTGTAATATTATCACCATGTAAACCACAAATCCATAATAATGCTGATAAGAATTGTTGTAATGTGTAAACAAAGATATTATCAGCTGCACCTAATACAGGTAATAACATTTGTCCAACTAATTCTGGGATATTTAAACCAGCTAATGTTCTAATTCCCCAACATACTAATGTAATGAAGAAGTAAGGAATGATAGCTGAGAAACTATCAGAGATTGCTGGTGGTACAGAATCTGGTAATTTAATAACAATATGTTTTTTATAACAAATATCAATAATATTAATTGCGATAGCACCTGCGATCATTGCTGTGATTAAACCAGCTCCACCCCAATATGTAGATTCAAAAGCACTTGCTCCTGCTGATAAAGTACCATCTTTAGCAGTAACAACTAATTGTCCAACTGAGTTGTAGTTTAATAACATAAATGCGAAGAACGCACCAACTGCACCAGTTGTTTTACTGAATCCTTTGATTTCTGCATATTCAGCACCAAATGCAATAATAATGTAAACAGCCATAATACCCATTGATAAGCTGTTAACTAGAGCTAAGTCTCCAGCCCAAGGTTTTAAAAATGGAATTAAAGCGTGTGTAGTTAATCCACCATCAGAGCAGAATAAATAAACAACTAAGAATAATGAACCAACCATAGTGACTGGTAATGCTGCAACCATCCCATTAACAATACCACGAACAAATGGAATTTGCCCGAATTTTGTCATTGGTCCAGCAATTACGTCAACTTTTTCTAGAATTTTGTCCATCATGGACTTCTTTTCTGTAGACATATTTTTCTTCCCCTTTCTTAAGAAAACCTCCTAAATGTAAACGTTTTCCCTTTGCCTACTTATATACTATACTGAATTATTTTCTTTTTCGATATAAACGATTGTCATAATATATGACACTTTTTTTACAAAATTCTCTAAAACCTTTATATTACTTGAATTTTAAGAAATTAGCTTACAAAAAATCACTTGAGAAAACGTTTACATTTGTATATAATTTGTTTAGGTGGTGATAAAATGCAACTCAAAAAGAATGAAATTAAAATTATTCAGCTCTTATTAGCTTCAGATAACTATATCTCTAGTTATGAAATTGCTAATTCAACTGGCATTTCTAGAAGACGAGTGAGAGACGAAATGAAGATTGTTAAAGATATTCTTGCAACTCTTCATTTAAATTTATTATCTAAACCTTCTCAAGGTTACTATATCGAAGGAAAGTCATCGCAAGATTTAACTGAATTACAAAGTATTATTAATAAAAATGAACGTGATGATGATTCTTTAATTCCATCTTTACCTGATGAACGATCTAATTACATTCTAGGGCGTCTCATTAATAGTAGAGAATTTATTAAATTGGAAACACTTGCTGATGAATTACTTGTCTCAAGAGCCACAATTGCGAATGATTTAGTTTCAATAAAAAATGAATTTAAAAAATATGGTTTAAAATTTAACCAAAAGCCTAATTATGGAATTTATATCAGTGGTCCGGAAACAGGGAAAAGAAAATGTTTAGTAGACAATATTTTTAAAAACCTAAATATTTCTGATATGTATTTTGATTTTTTAGATACTTATTTTAATTCGCCTGATTATGAAATCATTCAAATTTTAAGAGAATATGCTATATCTATCAGTGATATTAGTTTAATAGATTTCTTAATTAGTTTTTCAATTAGTGCAGCACGTATTTCTTGTGGATATTTAATTGGACATCAAACAGAAGGTTTTGAAGATTACCAAAATAGAACAGAGTATTTTGTCGCAAAAAAACTTGCATTATATGCAAAAGAACATTTTGATGTGGAATTTGACGAATATGAAATTCAAAATATCACGATTCAACTGATTTGTAAGAGAGCTACAAAAGGACTTACTTTTATTTATAATCAAGATATTATTGATTTACAAAACGAAATACTTGATAAAATAAAGAAACAAACTTTAATTACTTTTGATGATGAACATTTTAATAAAGTTTTTCCATTATATTTAAACTATACTTTAATACGACAAAAATATGGTGAAAAAATACGTACACCCTTATATGAAGATATTCAATACGATTATCCTCTATCTTATTATCTTGCTCAAATTGTTTCTCAAGTAATAAAAAAACATACAAAGATTCCTCTTTCTAGAAGTGAAATCACTAATTTCACTATTCTATTTAACAATACAATTAATAATAAAAAATATAGTCAAAAAAAGGTTTTACTCATTAACTGTATGAGTGAGTCTATCAAAACGTTTATTAATCATTTTATCGAAAAAGAACTCTATGACCAATTAGTAATCACTAAATCCATTCATTATTATGAAATAGAAGAAGAAAACTTAGACCAATACGATTTAATCTTATCAACAGCACCGATTCATCGCCAATTACCAATTCCTGTAATCAGCGTAAATTATATTATGTCTCAAGATGATATTATTCGTATTAAGAGTTATTTATCTTATCTATTTAATGATGAACAAATGTTGTATTATTTTCATCCAAGTTTCTATAAAACACATGTTCCAGTTAAAACACTTAAAGGTCTGGCAACAAGTTTTTATCAATCTATAAAAAGTGTATATCGTCTTAATGATTCTAAAAAGAATGATATGATGAATAAAAACATTTGTTCAGTACATACCTTTGAAAATCAAATCGGTTTATTAAGACTTTCTCGTCCTTTAAACTCTAATAATATTATTTCAATCATTGTTTTAGAAGAACCTATGAAAGTTGAAAATCAAACATTTAATATATCCATACTATTCTCTTGTGCTGATAATCAAAATGTCATGTATAATACACTATTTTCAACTTTAAAGAACATTTCTGAAAATAAAGAAGATTTAGATAAACTCATTTCACATATTCCTTATACAGAATTTTTATCAATTCTTTTAAAAAATAAATAAATTGTAGAATATTAAAAACAAGCTCAAATCGAGCTTGTTTTTAATCTAAATCCTTTCCATCGGATTTAATACATTTTTGATACCAATAGAATGAATCTTTTTTACTTCTATGTAAATCTCCTTTACCTTCATCATCCATATCCACATATATAAATCCATATCGTTTATCCATTTGTCCTGTTGTAAATGATACTAAATCAATTGGTGCCCAAGAAGTATATCCAAAAATATTAACGCCTTCTTCTCTGGCTTTCATTAAACTCTTAATATGACTGCGATGATAATCTATACGATAAGTATCATGAATAGAACCATCTTCTTCTACCTGATCATAAGCTCCTAAACCATTTTCCACATCAAAAATAGGTACTTGATAACGGTCATTTAAGACATGTAAGAAATATTCATATCCTGTAGGATCAATTTGCCATCCCCAATCAGATGCTGTTAAATATGGATTCTTTAAGTTAGCAGAAGTTCCAGCCCCACCTAATGCTTCTCCTTCATCTTTATGAGTTGTTACAACATTAGACATATAGTAAGAATAGGCTAAGAAATCAGATTTTCCTTCCATTAAATCTTTTTTATCTTCTTCACTGATATTTAAAGTGACATTATTTTCTTTCCAAATACGTTTAGCATAAGATGGATAATACCCTCTTACCATTGTATCTGCACAATAAGCAAATTTATTTTGGAATTCTTTATAATTTGCAATAACATCTTTAGGATCACAAGTATATGGATAACTACAGAATCCTGCTATCATACATCCTACTGAAATATTTTTATCAATTTCATGCGCTACTTTAACTGCTTTTGCTGCAGCAACCATTTGATTATGTAATTCTTCAAAAGCTACTTGTTTTCCTTCTTTAACATCAAAATGAAGTAAAATATTAATTTCATTGAATGTTAACCATTTATCAACTAAATCTTTATATTCTGTAAAACATACTCTCGCAAATTCAACAAATTGATGAATCATTTCTCTATTTGTCCAATCTCCATATGTTTCTTCTAAATAAACAGGTTCATCGTATTTATATAAAGTAATGACAGGATCTATTCCATATTTACGGCATTCTTTAAAAACATTACGATAGAATTCTACACCTTCTTGATTAACTCCACCTTCTACTCCATGAGGATAAATTCTTGCCCATGAAATAGTCGTATTAAATGTTGTAAAACCAAGTTCAGCAAATAAAGCGATATCTTCTTTATAGCGATGATAAAAATCAATTCCTACATGATTTGTATAACGAATATCATCAAATAATTGATATTTAGCTCCTTGAGGTAAATGATCAAATTGTCTCATTTTACCTCTTGTTCCATCTGCATTTAAATAATGAATCCATCTTCTATCAGTTGTTGATCCTGGATCACCAAAATCTACTTGAACAGGACTTTTTCCACCTTCATCCCATCCTCCTTCACATTGAGCAGCACTAATTGAACCACCCCATAAAAACTTATCTGGTATTGTCATCTTTATTCCTCCTATAAATGTTTGATTTGAATCATTTTTCCTTTTAATCCTGGATAATCTCCAGCTTGTACTTTTTCTACATTATCTTTATGTGCTATAAACCATTTATTCTTTTTCTTTAATATTCCTCTTCTTTGACAAGCATCGCCTGTACCTTTTAACAATAAACAAATGGTTTTAAAAGAGTCTATTACTGTAATTGGTGTATAGTGAAGTGTTGTAGCATAAAGTTCTACAACTGTTCCTTGTGGTACATAAAAGAGTTCACATTTTTCAATATCATAGTCATTTTCTACCATGTCTTGTCTTTTTCCGACAGCTAAAATATAGTCTGTTACTGCAATAATTGTTTCACTACATTGATGATATTCTAATCCATTTAATACATCATTTTTTCCAGTTACAACGCCTGCCATAACATCTAAATACCCATAGATATCTTTCATTAACTCTTGAATACATGGTATATCTTCTAATTCTTTGATACTTGTATCATATGCATTTATATTTTGATATGTTTGTGCAAAATTGATAGCTTCTTGGACGTCTTGTTTAATAACTCTTCCATAGTCTTTAAAATTTTCATTTAATTCTTGGATTTGATAATCCGGATTAAGAAGTTGAATCTTTTCTAACATTAATCTAAATCCTCCCCATTAGAAGCAATGACTTTCTTATACCAATAGAAAGAATCTTTTCTTGAACGATGTAAATCACCATTTCCTTCATCATCCATATCTACATAAATAAATCCATACTTTTTATCCATTTGTCCAGTTCCTGCTGAAACTAAATCAATACATCCCCATGTTGTATAACCAAATAGATTAACTCCTTCTTCTACTGCTTTTTTCATTTCTTTTATATGTTCTCTATGGTATTCAATTCTTGCTGGATCATGACAAATTCCGTCTTCTCCCTCTTTTTCTATTAAACCAATACCATTTTCTACATCAAACATAGGTGCATTATATCGATCATTAATTAAATGCATCATATGTCTAAATCCAACTGGATCAATTTGCCATCCCCAAGCATTTGCTTTTAAATATGGATTTTTTACTGTTCCTAAAATATTTCCTCCTGTATGATTATCATCATCTACTTTATGTGTTGTCACAATACCTGAAGAATAATAAGAAAAACCAATAAAATCAGATTTACCATTCATTAAATCTTCCTTATCTTGCTTAGTTATTTCTGGTGTAACACCATATTCTTCCCATATTCTTTTCGCAAATGGTGGATAATATCCTCTCATTTGTGTATCAGCACTATAACAGAAGAAATCTTGGAATTTTCTATAACGTTCCATCGCATCTAACGGATCTGGTGTTAATGGATATGCCATATTTGTACATAACATACATCCAACCTTTAAATTTGGATCAATTTCATGTGCAACAATTGTTGCTCTAGCTGCAGCTACTAATTGATTATGTAAATAAATGAGATTTCTTTGATTTCTTTCAGTTTTTTGTCCATCCATAGGCATGATGATATTAATTTCATTAAATGTCATCCATTTATTAACATAGTCCTTATATTCACTAAAGCATACTCTAGCAAATTCAACAAATTCATCAATCATTGCTCGATTACGCCATCCGCCATGTTGTTCTAATAATGAAACTGGCTCATCATATTTATATAAAGTAATGACTGGATCCATTCCATACTCTTTAGCTGTTTTAAAAACATCTCGATAGAATTCTACACCTTCTTGATTAACTCCTCCTTTAATTCCATGAGGATAGATTCTTGCCCATGAAATAGAAGTATTGAATGTTGTATACCCCATTTCTTTAAATAAAGCTAAATCTTCTTTATAACGGTGATAAAAATCACTTGCTACATGATTTGTATAATGTAAATCATCGAAAAATGCAAACTTACATCCTTCTTCTAGTTCATCTACTGCTTCCCAATTTCTATGAGCTCTTTGTCCATTCTTATCTAAATACCAAATTTGTCTTCTTTCTTTAGTAGATCCTGCAGTACAGTAGTCTACTAGTACAGGTGATTTTCCTCCTTCGTTCCAACCACCTTCTATTTGTGCAGCACTAATTGAGCCACCCCATAAAAATCCTTTTGGAAATCCCATTTTCTATTCCTCCTAATCTATATCTTTTCCATTTGAAGTATATACTTTCTTACAATATTCAAATGAATCTTTCTTATATCGTTTATATGTTCCATTACCAAAATCATCTACATCAACATAAATAAATCCATAGCGTTTTCTAATTTCACCTGTTCCAGCAGAGACAAGATCAATGCATCCCCACCATGTGTATCCCATTAAGTCTACATCTTCATCAATTGCTTCACTCATTGCTTTGACATGTTCTCTCATATAATCAATACGATATTGATCATGTACGGTTCCATCTTCTTCTAATGTATCAAATGCTCCTAATCCATTTTCACAATTCATGAGAGGTATTTGATATCTGTCATAAATTTCATGCAGAAAGAATTTTAATCCTTTTGGATCAATTGCCCATCCCCAGTCGGATTCTTTTAAATATGGGTTTTTCTTTCCCATGAAATTTAAGTTTCCTGTTGCTTCTTGACCATCTACATGAGTAGTTACACAGTTAGAAAAATAATAAGAGAATTCAAAGAAGTCTACAGTACCTTCTTTTAATGCTTTCGTATCTTCTTCTGTAATATCTAAAGTAATATTTAATTCTTTCCATAAATATTTAGCATAGCTTGGATAATACCCTCTTGCAAAAACATCTCCTGCATACCAGAAATTCTTTTGCATTTCTCTTTGATTAGCAAGTTCATCTTCTGGATCACATGTTAATGCATGTGTGAAAATACCTGCTTGCATACATCCGATTTTTTTATTTGGATAATTATCATGTAAGTATTTAACTACTTTTGCACTTGCTACTAATTGGTTATGTAATACTTGATATTGTCTTTGTACTTCTTTTTGATTGTTTGAATCCAAGATAGAGAATTGAGCAGCATTGATTTCGTTGAATGTTGACCAATAAGTAACTTCTTGGAATTCATCAATAGATGCTTTCCCAAATTCAACAAATTCTTCTATTAAAAATCTATTCTTCCAGCCACCTAATTCTTCAATATAGAAAGCAGGCATATCATATTTGTATAAGTGAACTAATGGTTCAATTCCATATTTCAAGCATTCTTTAAATACATTATGATAGAATTCTACCCCTTCTGGATTAATTCCTGCTTTAATTCCTTTAGGGAAAATTCTTGCCCATGATAATGTCATATTAAATGCTTTAAATCCTAATTCTGCAAACATCGCAATATCTTCTTTATAATGATGATAAAAATCTGTTGCTTTATGATTAGGATAAAATTCATCAGGATTGATTGCTAATTTAGCTCCTTCAGGTAAGTTACAATTTTCAATCATAGCTGGTGTTTTACCGTATGTTCCATCTGGCATGATATAAGTTGCCATACGTGGACTATTAACTGTTCCTCCAGTATGATAATCTGTCATATTAGGAGATTTCCCTCCTTCATCCCAACCACCTTCACATTGGTTAGCACTAATATCTCCACCCCATAAAAAACCTTTTGGAAAACACATTTTTTATTCCTCCTTAATTTTCAATATATTATTTGAAATATCTATTTTTTGTTAATAAGTGAGATAAGTATTGTGATGTAAACGTTTTCCCAATCTTTAATCATATACTATAATGAATAATCTATTTTTTCTACATAAATACTTGGCATAATATGTGCCATTTTTATTCTTTGTTCAATATATCTATAGCCACTTTTACTGATGAAACCGTATACCTCGTTTGTTGTTGAATATCTTTAGGAGATGTCTTAAAAGTAAATGATTGATTTACAACTTTAAACATTTCTAAATCATTATAACTATCTCCTATTCCTGCTGTTTCATCGCTTATTAACTTTGTTATTTCTAATATTCCATTTCCTTTACTACACCCTCTTTTAACAACATCTATTGCATTTACATTTTGAAATGCGTGTAATGACGGATAATTTTCATTAATTTCCTTTGTGATTTCTTTTGCTCGTGTTGATTCAATTAATGAAAAACTATATATTTTCCTATTTTTAAATTCATCAATTGAATCAAATTGTTTAATATAACTTGGTGCATCATTTGGAAAATATTTAAAGTATAAATATTTTTCATCTAGACAATGTGGCCCTATAATCGTTTCATTTTCATATTTTTGACATACTTCTTTAACAAGTTCAAAAGGAATTTCTTGTGCATAAATAACTTGATAATTCTTATCTAAAACGAGACCTCCAGTACACAACACATAATAATCTGGAATAATTTTACCTTTCATTAATGCATTTACCCCACCTAGTGGTCTACCTGTACACAAAGCAAATTTATTTCCTTTCGATTGAAAAGTTTTTATTGCTTCTATATCCTCTTGATGAAAGCCTTCCTTAAAAAAGAGAGTTCCATCAAAATCACTAAATAGTATTTTATTCATAAGACTCATCTGCTTTGAAATGAACACCTGCATCTATTCTTGCTTTTGTAGCAATATCCATCGCAATCAAACTCTTTTCCATCATTTCATTTGCTCTATCAAAATCTTTATTTTCTATCATTTTTACAAACTCATTAAATTCCTAAACCATACGATGTGTATCGCCTTGTAAATCAAATGCTTCTTCTCTTTGATCATTATATAAAACCTTAAATCCTTTTAGAACATTAGCAGGTGTTTGAATACTAATACATCCTTGATCTCCTTGGATACTTGTCGCAATTGGTGCTTTACAATCTTTTGCACCAATACATACAGCTTTAAAACTTCCATAATCTAAAGTAATGATTCCTGAAGTATCAATATTCTTTTCAATATTAGCCATATAATTTACTTTTAATGGTTTACCAAATAAAGCAACCATTAAATGAATATTATAAATATTTAAATCCATTAAAGCACCACCAGATTTTGTATAATCAAAAGCTGGTTGAATAATTCCTTCTTTAAAAGCATTATATCGAGAAGAATATTGAGAATAATTAGCAGTTACAATTTTTATATTTCCTAACTCATTTAACTTTTCTTTTATTTTTAAAACATTAGGTAAATATTGAGTAGAAATTGCTTCAAATAAAAATAAGTGTTTTTCTTTTGCTAATTGACTTAATTCTTCTAGTTCTTCTATTCTAGAGGTAAATGGTTTTTCACAAATAACATTCTTTCCTTTTTCTAATGCTTGTTTACACATTTGATAATGAAGATGATTAGGTGTAGCAATGTACATAACTTCAATATCTTCATCATTTAGCAATTCATCATAATTCAAATACGCTTTTTTTACATGGTTTTCTTTTGCCATTTGTTTAACTTTTTCTATTGATTTTTCAGTAGAAGCAATAGCTTCTAACTCAATTCCTTCTATTTCATGAATAAAACTAAATAAACCTCTTACGATCATCCCTGCTCCGGCAATTCCTAAACGCATTTTATCTAGCCTCCTTAGCAACTTCTGTCGCTTTTTCTAAAATTCTTAACACTTCTAATACTTCTTCATCTGCAACTATCTTTTCTCCATGATTAAAGATTACTTCATATAGATTATCATAGATCATTCCATAATCTTGTATTTCTACTGGTACTTTCTTTGTCACATCTTCTCCATTTTCATCGACATAACATAATGTTCCCCAATATTTTTCTGGTAATGGTTCAAAGCTGATTTCTACTGGTCCTGGTTTTGCCTTCAATGCACTTTGATGTCCTAATTGTGGCATGATGAAGCTTCCTTTTCTTCCATGAACGATAAATCTTGGATATTCTAATTTGACATAGAAGCTTGTTTTTACAATTGCTTTCATCTTTCCATAGAATAAATCGATATCTGAATAGTCATCTGAATTCCCTGGATTATCATAACTTCTACAGTCACATACGACTTTATCTGGTACTCCAAATTCTCCTACGATTTGATCGATTGGATGTACTTGTAATCCATATAGCATTCCTAGTCCTTTTCTATCTGCAATCGATGGTCGATAATAATCATAATGCGATTCGATTTCTAAGAGTTCCCCTAAGACCCCTGTTTCAATGACTTTTCTCACTGTCCTCATATCGGCATCAAATCGTCTGTTTTGATTTGCCATAACTACGACACCTTTTTCTTTAGCTAGATCAAAGACTTCTTTTGCTTCTTCAACTGACATGGCAAATGGTTTTTCACATAGACAATTCTTTCCATGTTCAATGGCCATCTTTGTATAATATGTATGAAATTGATCTGGTGTATTTACAACGATCAAATTCACTTCTTCATCGTTCATTACTTCATCGATATCACTTGTAAAATTTATATCTGGATACCATGTTTCTCTTTCTTCATCTCCTACACGGTCTTCCATTCTTCGATAGATATATTTGACCTTGATCGTATCCTTTCTTCTTTCTACATATGGTAGATGATATCTACACACACTATTTCCAAATCCAATATAAGCTACTACTAACATTTAAAGTTCTCCTTTCAAGATTTCTTTTATTTTCCCTGTTACTCCTGCTTCATCATTCGAATCAATTACTTGAAAAGCTATCTCTTTAAGTGGTTGAATCGCATTTTTCATAGCATAGCTATAATGAACATTTTGAAATAACTCATAATCATTCATTTGATCACCAAATACTGCACACTCTTCTTTTGTAAGATGTAAAGTATTCATTAAAAAATGTATTCCAAACCCTTTATTGATGGTTTCATGTTGAATATCCATCCATTCATTTCCTGATGTCATAATTTTTAAATGGGCTGGTAATTCTTTTTTGATAAGTTCTACATATTTTTCAACATGATGTTGTGGATCATGTATAGAAAACTTAAGAATTCCTTCTTTAATTCCATGAATATCGTCTATAAATGCATATTCATCATAATGTCGTTCTATTTCTTCTTTAAAAGAAAGATATTGTTGAGGAATGTATGATTTTTCTTTTCCTCCAATGACTGGCATAATTTCTGAATATTGTTTTAAGATGTTATAAATTGTTTGAACATCTTGTTTATCCATAATAAATGAATAAAGCTCTTTTTTACCTTTTGTAATAAATGAACCATTTTCACTAATAAAGTAAAGCTCATCGCTGTAAGGCAAAAATTGATTGTATAAATGATAAAACTGATTCCCACTTGCAATCACAAAATACATTTCTTTTTCTAATACTTTCTGTAAAACTTCAAAAAATTCATTATCAAACTCTTTTTGACTATTCAATAATGTTCCATCCATATCTGTTGCTAGTAAATGAATCATAAGTAACCTCCTTGCCCTCATTATATAAGGAAACGTTTACCTAAATATTCAAAGATAAAAAAAAAGAAATCCATTTTCACAAAATTTCTTTTAAACATGAAATTGAATTTCATTATCTTCTAGGTGTGGCCATTTGTGCCCAAGTATAAGCTTTACCTTTTAATGTTACTGACATTTGATAGATGTTTTCTGGCCATGTTCCACCACCAAAACCTCCATCACCAATTGCATGAACATCACAACCTGTTTGTTTCATAAGCAATGTCACTTCTCTAATAGTATCTCGATCTGCAGCTTCAACATTACTATTTAAAAAGCTCATTGCGAGTGCACCTTTTCGATGTGTATATTCAATTAATTCTCTAATTCTCTCTACTGTAATTCCATGTCTTGATCCTGGTGCTGGAAAATCAATAATATCAGCACCATTTTCTATGAGTTGATCAATAATTTCTTTAGCATCATAATCAGCTAATGGATCTCCTAATACTTTTTCTACAACACCATCTTCCCATTTTCCAGCAAAAATCAACATATCTTCACCACAAATCTCTCTGGCTTTTTTTGTCCAACGCACAACATCTTTGATAGATGTTCCACTTCCAGGATTTCCTCCTAATATAACGAAGGAAACACCCCAATCCTTACATTTCTTTAAATTTTCTTCAGTGCAAATCATACCTGCTAAATCATATAAATGATCACTTGTTAAATCTAACCCTTCTTTAGGACAGCCCATATAGATTCCTACCGGTCTTCCACCTACTAAATCTTTTATTCCTTGATAATCAAACCCTTGAAGTCCAGGACATGTTTGTGGATTTCTAAAGTCAAACCCATTTAATAAAACCATATCTCCTCCAAAGGCAAACATTAATTCTTTACTTGTACAATTAGGAAATAAAATAGGATTCTTTAAATAAGTTTGTCCCATTAATACTCTACCTTCTGATTTAAAAATTGCTTCTTTTAATTGTCTTCCATTATATGTGCTTACTTGACTTGCTTTTGCACTAATTAATCTTGTAACATTATCATTTAATTTCATCATAATCATCTCTCCTTGATTAAAGAATAAAAAATATCTTTCTTTTTCTCAACGAATATTTCTTTTTTAGAATCAAATTTCATTTAAAATTCTATCTTATGAAATTCAATTTCATCCTTGTTTAAATAAACGATTATTTTTATAATTAATTTATTAAGGAGGAACTTATAATGATTAAACCAGAATACAAAGAATTAAAAGACTTTCCCATTTCTAATAAAAAAAGTGAAGGTATTCATTACATACCTGCTGATTTTGATAATATAACAATAAGAGCTCTTTATAATATTGAGTATGTAAAACGTGAAATTCCACTTTATCTCAATATTCTTGTTCCCAAAAAACAACTTGAATCTAATGAAAACTATCCATTGCTTGTTTATATTCAAGGAAGTGCTTGGAGAAAACAAAATGTCATCGAACATATTATTCCCTTATCAGATATTGCAAAAAAAGGGTTTGTAGTCGCAATCGTACAATATCGAGATACAAGTATCGCTCCTTTTCCAGCACAAATCGAAGATACTAAAACAGCTATTTCCTTTTTAGTTGAACATCATCAAGATTATCAAATCGATACAAAAAATATCTTTTTAGGTGGGGATTCTTCAGGAGGGCATACAGCTATCATGACTGGAATCACTGCTAATCAAAATATTTTAGAACTTGAAGAATTCAAATATGCTTCATCCATTCAAGGAATATTTGATTTCTATGGACCAACTCTTGTAAGTGAAATGCAAAATGAACCATCTATACAAGACCATGTAACTCCGACAAGTCCAGAAGGTTTATTGCTTGGTGGTGTCAATGTTTTAGAACACAAACAAGAAGCCTATCAAGCTTCTCCGTTACCATATATTAAAAAGGATGTTAGCACACCACCTATCTTAATGATTCATGGTAACAAAGATCGTCTTGTTCCTTTTGGTCAAAGTGTTCTATTATATAACACTTTAAAAGAAAATAACAAAGATGTTACTTTCTATTGTGTAGAAAATGCAGATCATGGTGGTGCCGCTTTTTGGAATAACCAAGTATTAGAAATCACGTATCAATTTTTAAAAGAACATATAAAAAAATAGCTCAAACGAGCTATTTTTCACCAAAAGAGAAAACGTTATCTCATTTTGCTAAAACATGTTATTATAGAGTTATAATAATGGAATCCCATAGAAGGAGTGTGCTACTAATGATTCAAGATTTAATTGAAAATGTTAAATTAACACCACAAGAACAAAATATTGTTAATTATATAGATCATCATCCTAAAGAAGTAATGACTTTAAATGCGAAAGAATTATCAGAAAAGATTTTTGTTAGTCCACCTACTATGAATCGTTTTATTAAAAAGTTAGGATTTTCTGGATATTTTGATTTTCAGCTTACCTTTATTCAAGAACAAAATATGGCAGCTGAAACAAAACATAAAAGAATTACAAAGGATAGTCATGTAAGTGAAATCTTAGATACATTGCCTCTTATTTATCAACATGTTTTCACCGAAACACAAAAACTAACAAAAACAGATACTTTTATTAGAACTGTTAACTATATGCTACAAGCAAAACAAATAGATTTTTATGCAAATGATAACAACTATTCAGAAGTCCAAACAATCGCTTTAAAACTCAATTCGATAGGTATTCGAGCACAAGTATTCAATACCATCAATACTGTTTATTTAGAACATATTAATTCCCAAGAAACACTTGCTTTTGTTGTAAGTCATTCTGGAAGTAATAAAACAATGGTTGATGCTGCTTATGCTTTAAGAAAAAAAAGAATTCGCGTGATTGGGTTAACTGGTAGATTATCTCAAGACTTAGAACTTGTTTGTAATGAAAACCTTTATATTGATGCTTATAGTCATCATTTACCTCATAGTATTATGCTCTATGGTCTTTCTATTCATTTTATTTTTGATGTTTTATATACTTCTTTATATTTTAAAAAGATTAAATAAAAAAATATGGTTATTTACCATATTTTTTTTGATCTTCTTCAATATTACCATGATGTTGTAATGATTTATCTGTATATTGCATAATTTCAAATTTATTACCATCAGGATCATGAATCCACATTTGCCATGTTTCAGATTGTCCCTTATTTGGTTCAATATCAATTTCAATACCTGCTTTAACTAATTCTTCACGAGCTTCATAAATATCATCTACCATTAACGCAAAATGTGAATAACCTAAACGGGTATCAGGTACTTCATGTTCTAATTGATGATCCGCTTTAGGGAATAGTTCTAAATATTGTCCTGGCGCTAATTCAATGAAGATATAAGCAATATCTTTAGGGTTTGTTTCAGCTCTTTGAGCCCAAGCACCTCTATTTTTTTTCCCTTTATATGCTTCATAACGCATAATAATTTTAGCTTTCAAACCTAATTTATTTTCATAGAAATCTCTCATTTCATCCATTTGATCTGTATAAAATGAAAGATGCATTATTTCATTAAATTTCATAAAGATTCTCCTTTAAATAAAAATAGCATTATTTATGTGATATTTAAGAGAGGAAAAATATCGGTGCATGTTATAAATAATGCTATTTCTAACTAATTAATTATTTATTTTTTTGTTTTTCTTCGATTTCTTTTAACATATCAATTCGTACTTGATGTCTTCCACCTTCATATTCTCCTGAAAGCCATGCATCTACAATCATTTTTGCAAGTTCAATTCCTACCACTCTTGCTCCAAATGCTAACATGTTTGTATTGTTATGTTGTCGTGATAAAAGTGCACTATAGGGTTCACTACATGTTACACATCTAATTCCATTGACTTTATTCGCTGCTAGTGAGATTCCTACTCCTGTTCCACAGATAACGATTCCTTTATCTACTTCTCCATTTACCACTGCATTTGCTACTGCTTCTCCTGATACAGGATAGTTGAATCTTTCTGTACTATTTGTTCCATAGTTGACTACTTCATAGCCATATTTTTCTTCTATATATTTTTTGATTTCTTTTTTGTATTCTACTGCTACATGATCATTTCCAATTCCTATTTTCATTTTTCTTCTCCTTTATCTATTGACGCTTGCCATTCTAAAATACGTGTAATGTCTTCCTTTTAAAGAGACTGATAATTGATGAATATTTTCAGGAGATGTACATCCACTAAATCCACCATCACCAATAGCATGAATATCTGCTCCAGTTTCTTTCATTTTTAAAGCAATTAGGCGAATTGTAGCTGGATCAGCACATTCAACCGAGCTGTTAAGGAAAGTCATTGCAAGTGTACCCGGTTTATATGAATGTATATATTCTACAAGTTCACGAATCATATCTACACTGATACCATGTCGAGAACCTGGAGCAGGTAAATCAATACAGTCAACCCCTGCATCAATTAATTCTTTAATAATTTCTTTTGCATCATAATTTGCAAGTGGGTCACCTAAAACTTTTTCATTAATACCATCTTCCCATTTTCCTGCAAAAACAAAGATTTGATCTTTATATTTTTGTTTAATTCTTTTGGCAGTTTCGACAACATCTCTAATAGATGTTCCACTTCCTGGATTTCCACCTAAAACAATAAAGTCAGCTCCAAGTTCAATACATTTTTTGACATGTTCATCACTTGCAAGCATTCCTTCTCGACGATATAGTGCTTTCTTTCCACCATCTTCACTTCCTGCTTTAGGACATCCTAAATAAATACCAATTGGTCTTCTACATTTTTCTTTTAATTCTTGAAAAGATAAACCACATAATCCTGGATTATTATCTAAATCATCAAGATCAAAAGTATTTAACATCACCATGTCTGCTCCAAAAGCAAACATTAATTCACTATTTGTAACGCCTCTTACTAATCCAGAACCTGCAAATAGTAAATGTTGTCCCATCACAACACGACCTTCAGATTTAAAAATTGATTCTTTTAAATCCATTGGTGACATTTCTTTAATTTCATCACCCGTCGCACTTATTAAACGTGTTACCATCTTATTTTCCACCTAATTCTAAAGCAAAGTCTAAAACTTTAGCTCCGTTCATCATTCCATAATCTTGCATATTAATGGTTTCTACAGGTTTACCTGGGTATTTAGCTTTTACATTTTTTAGTTCATATCTTACTTGAGGGCCAAGTAAAATAACATCTGCACTATCACCATATTGATCAATACTTCCTACTGGATGAGCTTCAATATGTAATTCAATACCTTTTGCAGCTGCTGCTTCGTTCATTCTATTAACAAGTAAACTTGTTGACATACCTGCTGCACATACTAATAAAATATTCATAGCTATTCCTCCTATAATTCTCGCAATTCTTTTATAATTTCTTGATAACTTCTTCCTTTTCCAAAGAGTGCACTTGTTCCTAAAATAAATCCTTTGACTCCTATCTTAGACAACATTTCTATTTTCTCTGGAGAACATGCTCCATCAATCATGACATCATATCCTCCATAGTTCTTTGCTTCTTCTACAAACTTTTTGAATTTTGGTGTAACAAAATCTAAATACTTTTGTCCTGCAAATCCTGGATTGACACTCATCAACATGACATAGTCACAGAGATGTAATAAGTCTTTGACGGTTTCAAAAGATGTTCCTGGATTGATGGCTATTCCTGCTTTTGCTCCGGCATCTTTGATCATTTGTAAGGTTCTACAGGCATGTGGATCAATTTCAGGATGTATGTAGATAATTTTTGCTCCTAGACTTGCAAATTTATCAACATATTTAGATGGATTTTCAATCATCAAATGAACATCGCATGGTTTTATTGCTGTCTTACAGATATATTCGATATCTTGTAATCCCATTCCAAAGTTAGGAACGAAGCTTCCATCCATAACATCTAGATGGAAGATATCGATTCCTCCTTCTTCTAAATCTTTTATTTCTTTTTTTAGTGATGCAAAATTTGCACACATCATACTTGGACATAATAATTTTTCCATATTAGCTCAAATCTTCTCCGTTACTTTCTATGACTTTTTTATACCAATAAAATGAGTCTTTTTTATAACGATTAAACGTACCATTTCCTTCATCATCCATATCTACATAGATAAAACCGTATCGTTTAGTAATTTGACCACTTGATGCAGAAACAAGATCAATAGCGCTCCAAGTAGTATATCCAATCACATTTACTCCTTCAGTAATTGCTTGTTTCATAGAATTTATATGTTGTCTTAAATAATCAATACGATAGACATCATGAATTTTATAGTCATTGGTCAATACGTCTGTTGCGCCCAATCCATTTTCAATAATTAATAGAGGCATTTGATAGCGCCCATATAACTCATGTAATACATATTTTAAACCATCTGGATCCATTGCCCAATCCCATTCGCTATATTGTAAATATGGATTCCTATTGCCAATTGATAAGTTACCTTTTGCCATATCTTCATCAACTTTATGAACTGTTATACAGTTACTCATATAATAAGAAAAAGCAATAAAATCAACCTTTCCGTCCAATAAGTCTCTTTCATCTTGTTGTTTTATATCTAAAGTAATACCCAACTTATTCCAAATATTTTGAGCATAGTATGGATATTGACCACGAACTTGAACATCTGTTGTGTAGTAACACATATTTCTAAATGTTTCCTGACTTATTAAAACATCCTTAGGATCACATGTTAAAGGATAATATGCCAACGAACTAAACATACATCCTACTTGATTTAAAGAATTAATCTCATGTGCAAGTTTTACAACTTTTGCACTTGCAACTAATTGGTAATGCAATTGACTAAAATTATTTTGTGATACTTCTCTTGGCAAATCATATGGTAAAAATGAAGGTATTGCTAAAGAATTAATTTCATTAAATGTCACCCAATATCTGACCAAATCTTTATATTCTTTAAAACACACCTTTGCAAATTGATAGAATTCCTCAATCATTTGACGATTACTCCATCCACCAAATTTTTCTTCTAAATAAACAGGGATATCATATTTATGTAAAGTTACTAAAGGTTCAATATCATACTTTTTACATTCTTTTAATACGTTATAATAGAATTCAACGCCCTTTTTATTAACCCCATTTTCATATCCTTTAGGAAATATCCTTGCCCATGAAATAGATAAATTCAATGTTTTTAATCCCATTTCACCAAATAAGGCAATATCTTCTTTGTATCGATGATAAAAATCTACAGCATTATGGTTAATATAATAATAATTATCATGCATATCATAATGGTAATTAGATGGTAATGTAGCAAAAAAAGGATATAATCCCTGATTTCCATTATCATCCACATATGTTTTCATGCGCATCCCAGATTGCGAACCAACAGTTCCATAATCTGATGCAATAGGGGTTTTTCCATCTAGATTCCACCCGCCCTCACATTGAGAAGCAGCGATATCTGAGCCCCATAAAAATTCTTTGGGAAATTTCATATTAATATCTCCTAACTATTTTCTAAATTTTTTTCTCCATATAAAATAAATGTAACAACAAATGCAACTATGCAACCAACAATAGTACCTGGAAATGAACGTACCAAGTTATTAACTCCACCGGATAATAGCGCAGTCCAACCAATAAAATTTGATGATGATAGAGCATATACACCTACGTTAAGCATACGATGTATTCCTCCTGCTATTGCCATACCTAAACATGGAGCTAACATCAATTTGAAATTTTTCATATATATACCAAATATACTTGGTTCCATTACTCCACCAACAATGGCAGAAATTGCACATTCTCTACAAGTTAATTTTGTTTTTTTATTTTTTGACTTAAAAGAAATCGCTAAATCTGTTACTGCAACAATCAAAAATTGACTAGCAAATTGAGCAGGAAGTAACGAATAGTTTACACCCGCTGTAAAAAGATCCATAACAAAAATTGCGCCTAATGCTTGATGTAATCCAAATGCAACAAATAATTCATATAATCCAGAAACAATAAATGCTACAAGTACTGGAGATACAGATTCTAACATTTGAATAGGTGAAGCAATAACATATCCTAATGAAGTTCCTAACGGTGTAATAACGTATAAACAAATCGGTAAACAAATTAACAATTCTAAAATTCCTACAAAAACAAATTTGAACATATCAGGAATAAATCTATTTAATATCTTTTCAATTTTTGACAATAGCCAAATTTCGATAATAACAGGAATAATTTGAGTATTTAATGTAATTGCCATTGGAGCTGCTCCAAATATATTTAAAGTTCCTTCACTTACTCCTGTCATCCAATCAGAACTTAACTGAATACAAATTAGTACTAATGCAAATATTGGTGAACATCCAAATTTTTTTGACGAAGTATAAGCAATAAGTACTGGAACGAAAAATGTGATAGCATTTTGTGCAATTGTTAAATAATTGTAAATACTTGATTTTGTACTAACCAAATTTAAACAAGTAGGTCCAATTATCGAAGTAATTGCAGCGAACATCCCCATTGCAATAAACGCTCCTAAACAAGGAACAATACACTCTGTCATAGTTGTTAAAATATTTTTAAAAACGTCTTTAATATTCTTTTTTTTCTTAGGTACATCTAAATTTTCATTAATAGCATCACTAGCAATAAAATTTCCTTGTTTACAAACTTCGTCATAAACTCCATTTACTGCTGTACCAATAATAATTTGCAATTGTTCTCCAACCCACAATCTTCCATTAGTACCATCTAATTCATTTAATTCTTCATCTCTGACCAAACTTCGATCTTTGACATTAAAACGCAAACGTGTCATACAATGTTCACAAAACGAAATATTCTCTGCACCACCGACTAACATTAAAATGTTTGCAGCTAGTCCTGCATAATCTTTTTTTGTCATAATTTTTCCTCTCTCTTTCTTTTTTTATTTTATCAACATATTCGCACGATTCTATGTTGTTAAAATCCATTAAAAAACCTCAGGCATTAAAAATTCTACAATAGCAAAATTTTATATACCTGAGGTCACGCCCACTACGCAAGGTAACGCCCTCTATCGATTGCTTAGACAATCTTCTCTTGTACACAATCTATTAACATGCAATATCAAATATATCTTTTCATCATCTGTTAAAACACATTTCATTGCATCTTCTAAATAAATAGTTATTTTTTCGACTATTCTATTAGTTTTTGGATAACATTTTATCAAAGTATCATACATTTCTGAGTTCTTTGAAAATATATATTTTCCTTTTTTTCCTCTTTTAAATAAATAATTCATATGTGAAACAAAACGTGAATAATTAAATCCATTCTTATCAATATTTATTTTTAAATATTGTTCTATAATTTTTATGATATCCTGTATCATATCTTCATTTCGTTTTTCTTCATTTCTACCAACAGATATTTCTGCATTAATGATATGCAAAGCTATCATTCCTGCTTCAACTTCTGGTAAAGATACGCTTAACATTTTATTAATTGTATGCAATCCAAACAGTCCTACAGCATATTCATTTTCATACAAGTGTTCTACATCTTTAAATATTGGTAAACTAATATCTATATTCTCTTCATACCTTTTTATTGCAAAATTAATATGATCTGCCAAAGTAAAAATAACATTAGGATTTATTGTTTTTTTCAAATGGCTTCTACAATAATCAATTATTTTGATAGAAACATCTAAAATGTCTTGAGAAATATGAGCTATCATATCTACATATTCAGTTTTAACTTTATAGTAAGTCCTATCTATTTTTGATAATTCAATTATATCATTATTTTTTTTCTTAAATCCTATTCCTTTTCCAAAAGCAACTACTTCATTTTCATTGTTATCTAAACATATAACAACATTATTATTAATGGTTCTGAGTACTCTCATAATATTACCTCTTTTATTAATTCTTTGTACATTCCATTATTACTGAGTCAGTCGTCACATCTGTTATATTACTTTTGAAAACTTTATATTCTGAATTAGTAACAACTATTGGTGTTGTTAAATCTATATTCCTTTCTTTCATAAATTGTCTATTTATTTTTAAAACTGGTGTTCCATGTTTTACCCTATCGCCTTCTTTTATTAAAAGTTCAAATCCCTTTCCTTCAAGTGATACAGTATCTAATCCTATATGCATTAAAATTTCTGCTTTATTATTTGCTTCAAATCCAATCGCATGTTTAGTCGAGGCAACCAATTTAACTTTCCCATCTAATGGCGCAAACAAAGTATCTCCTTCAAATATTAATCCTACTCCTTCACCCATCATTTTCTTTGAAAAAACAGGATCTGGAACTTTTGATAAGTCTACAACTTTTCCATTTGCCGGTGCATATATTACACATTTTTTCTTTTTTAATACGTTAATCATATTCTTTCTCCTTATTATATAAATAAAAAACTCTTCAAAGGCAACATAATAAAGTATAAAAATACTTTTATTAGGTCAAGCCTCCAAAGAGTTACATTCCTAAATCACAAAGAAATACTAACATTCTATGATGTTTTTGTCAATATTTTGTTAAAATTTATATTAACTTTATATTTATATTATTCTCATTTTTTATTCAATATTTTAAATCATCACTAAATCTAATAAATGAATCCCATTTCCCTTTCCAAGTAAAATACCTTTTAAACAACGATTACATGTACATATTACTTGAATACCTTGAAATTGTTGTACATAATCATACATATATTTTTCTTGTATCTCTTTAGAATAATGAGATAAATGGTTATCTTTCAATTCTTTATTTTCATAGTGGAGCGTTCCACAATAGATAGAATTTTCTTTATTCTTTTCAATTTCAAGTACCTCAATATTCATTTTTTTTAAAAGACTTCTTACTGCTTGATGTATTTCTGGATGATTTCTATCTCTCCAACAATCTTGTAAATACATCTTTTGACCATGATAATCAGGAAATTTAAAATCATCTAATTGATCTAAATATTGCCATAAAGACATTGTATTAACTTGATTTTCTATTTGACCTCTACACGCTTGACAAACATAAATACCAATATCTTCTTCATTAAATTTTCTTTGATCAATTTTACAACATTTTGCAATATCCATCTTTTCTTTTAAATATTCTCTTACTTTTTTTGCTGTTTGTGGACTTGAAATAGCAAAATTACAACTTGGATAATAAATATACATTCTCTTTCCTCCTATATCATTTGAATAACAACCTCACTGATTCCTGCAAGAACCATAACTAAAATTGGATTCATTTTATATTTTCTAAGTAATATTAAACAAAGGATAAAAACAATAATTGCATGGTATCTTATATAAGAAATACCAATTAATGAATCTTTAAAAAATGAAGAAATCAAAATACTGATTCCACTAATCGCAATCATCGAAACAACCGCTGGTCTTAAATAAGAAAGAATTGTTTTCATTACTTTCATATCTTTATATTTTACATAAAAATAAGCAAGTAAT
>ERZ834859.906-NODE-906-length-36994-cov-13.073879_pt1 | contig 36994 bp, 39 predicted proteins | sample MGYA00519947_ERZ834859 | MGnify/ENA primary metagenome ERZ834859 (study PRJEB31850, sample SAMEA3708763) | human gut metagenome | biome: human gut; feature: human-associated habitat; material: faeces | place: China | collected 2014 ...
TATCTGTTCATTATGAAAAGATTAAATTTGTGTCTTGACAACTGAACCACTATACTATTATTTAACAGGAACATATCCCCTGTATAAATATCAATTAAATAATTACTATTATCACATAAAAATACATCAATATCTTTTAAGTACATAAAAAACCCTCCCATAAAATGTTTGGGCTTAGAGGCCATATGACCTCTAAGCCCTTTTTCAAATCATCAACCTCCAACTGCGCAAATGCAATGCTGAAATACTACGATTCTTTTAGTTTCTACCTTCTGCATAATTGTATCCTCTTTATTTTTTTGTTAGTATTATTATATATCGTTTTATTAATAATGTCAATATTTTTATTTAAGATAATTTATTTTATGCTTTTTGTCAAAAATATGAAAAGAGACTGCCTTTCGACAGTCCCTTATCTCGCTCAACCTACTAAAATCCAATCTGTAAGCCATTTTCCCGTTGTTAAATCTTTTAAGCGCATATACAGCTTTCCGTTTTCTGTTTTATATATCCATTGTGTACCACCAGATTTAACAATTTTCTCTACTTTTACATTTTTCTCCTGTACATCATTACCTTTCGCCATAACAGTACAGGGAGACGTACTAATTAACACTCCGCTAATCAGAAGTAACATGCAACTTACTTTCATATTCTTTATAATGCTCAAACTTCTCTTTCTCCTCCTCTTTCGCTTCCTCAAGTGTTTCATACCTGTTTAATGTACGATACGGATGCATATCTTCCCCTTCATAAGTTGTTCTTACATACGTTCCAAGAAGATATACATCATACACCTCTCCGTTTTCTATAAGAAATCCTGTATTCTCATCTAATCCAAGTCCCTCTCCTTCTGCTAATGGATAAATCGGCTCAAACACAACCGCCGTAGACAGAAATAATAATACAGCCACCACAATTCCTGTCACAATCTGACAGCCTCTGTTGATTTTACCGGGCGAGACGATCACTTCCACTCTCTGCCGCAATATCTTTTTATCCGTTTTTGAAAATCCGGCTGTCCCTGTAAAAGAATTTCCACATGAGTCTTTTACAATTCCCAGAAGACAGTCCAGATATTCTGACTTTTCTTTTACAGTCATCGCTTCTGTTAATTTCCTGTCATTTTTTATTTCTATCATGTGAAACAGCCTTTTTTTCATAAACAGGAAAACAGGATTCCACCAGAAGATTGTACAAAGTGCCTCTGTGAAAATCTTCCAGAAAATATCATGGTTTCTATAATGCAAAACCTCATGTCCGACAACGCAGCGAAGCTCCTGGTCTGTAAATTTTCTGTCCGGCATAACTATAACAGGCTGTCGGAGCCCCGCAAGAAACGGGCTTACCGTATGGTTAAATTTTACAAATTTTAACTCCTGTATCTCCGGATATTGTTTAATGAAATCTTCTTCCCATACTGCATTAAGACATTTGCGCGGAATTTCCGGCAGTACGCGAAACAGTCTCATACTTCTTTTATAATCTTTTATTTTGTAAAACCCAAGAAAAACCGTTACAAGAATCCAGGCTGCCAGACAAATCTGCCAGACTGCTATACTCTGTTCTCCTTTAAAAATCTCACAGATAAAAAATTCCCGGATTGTAGTAAATACTTTTTCAAAATAAAAGCTGTGGGTGTATCCCCATTCTATTGGAAAAGCATTCTCACAGAAGCCATCAGCCAGATCAGCACTGCAAAACCAGGTCCTATTTTACTGATTACTTTTCCGCTGCCCATTACAATACAGACAAACAATAAAAGGAGCGAGCCTGTAATGGAAGTTGTCACAATGGTGGAAATTGATATATCCATCTCCTACTCTCCGTCCTTCATTTCTTCTTTTTTCTTCTGTATGAAATGTTCGATAGCCTCAAGTTCCTGTCTGTTCACACCGTTTTCTTCTTCAGCCATAAAAAGAGCTGCAAAAATCCCTTTCAGTCCCTTCTTTTTATCTGACGAAGTCGCTTTCTGAATATGAAGAAGTTCTCCTGCAATAAACTCTTCCCTTGTCAATTTAGGTTTGAAAGTTCTCGCATATACATTCGCAACCGGCACATGTTCGCACACTTCCAACACATTTTTCTGAAGAAGACGTTTTACAAGCTGTGCCACAGAAGCCACACTCAGATTTGTTTCTTCTTTCAGTTTTTCTGCAATCTCGCTGTTTGTCATAGCTCTTTCAGAATCCCACAAAACTTTCATAACCTGTACTTCCAGGTCAGTCAGACGCTCTGCACATTTTTTAGACATTCTATTTCCTCCTTTCTTTGTCAGTTAAAGAAGCCAGCCTTTCTTCTTTACTGTTTCTTATTATTAAAATATCATTATCTATTATTTATGTCAACATTTATATTTATCAACTTTCTTGCAGTGAGTTCTTCAAGATGCTATAATGGAAATACAATTCAGCAGAAGCAATTAAACTTTATAACGTAAGATATATTACAACATTTCACACAAAGGAGGTATCCATGTATACAGAATATCATAATTCCTGCTCTTCCGGCTCCGGGCGAAATCCCCGCCCTGTAAGCGGAAAAGCAATCGCAGCGCTGATTCTGGGAATTCTCTCTGTCCTGTTTTCTTCCGTCTTCTTTATCGGCATTCTTCTTGCCTGCATTGGAATTGTATGCGCTCTTTCTTCAAGACAGATTTATATTTCCGGAGACACCTTGCAGAAACGCAGGACTCCTATGGACATTACTGCAAAAATCGGTTTCATTTTTTCTATTGTGGGAATTGTTTTAGGAATCCTTGTCCCCTTAATTCTCGGAGTTTTTACATACCAGGCGTTTAATACAGGTGATTTCTTCCAGGAAGAAGTTCCTTATATAGAAGAAATTCCTGACATAGAAGAAATTCCGGATTCCGAACCATATCAGACTCTTCCGTATGAAGAAATTCCTGAAGAAGAACCATACGATATGCCGGACAATATCCCCTACGACTTCCCACATGAATCCCCCTACAGATATGATGCTCCTTATAATTTTGATTTTCCATATGGCTATGAAGAGCCTGCTCCCCGCGAATATGAAGATTCCGGGCTGCAGCAATTATAAACCTTTCATAATAAAAAGGACCTTCGCCGCTCCGTCACCTCACCATGGTACGAAGCTTTGAAGGTTTTTTTATTTCTTACGCTTCTGAATTATAATCGTCCTGCACGTTTTCTTCTCTCTCTGTTATTACAAGCGGAGGATCCTGTCTGTAAAGCTCTCCTTTTATATCACGATAAAACATAGTGTTTGTCATCTGTATATACGGCATCAAAAATATCATACCGATTCCCATTGTAAAAAGACTGAGAAAATACCAAGGTAAAAAACTTAACTGAAGAAGAATATATTTTCCAATATTTCCCCTCATAAACTGCATACTCCGCTTCAGAGCCTCAAAACCGCCTACATTTTCGTCTGCCAGAATATAATATGTCAGCGTAAGAGGAATCGTAAGAAGCATATTTAAAATAATTCCTCCAAGCGAAATCATAAGATATGTCTGCATTACAGCCATCTGCTGCACCAGCGTTGTTCCCGGATCTGTCACATAAATATAATAACCTGCCGGAAGAGAGGTAAGCCATGCAATGGCTGCCATAACAAAAGAAGCTACAATAATCTTATCCGGCTGATTCTTGAAAAAATAAATCAGATTTTTGTAGGAATACTCTTTTCCTCTTGCCACATTTAAATACATATAATAAAGTCCTGCTGTAAATATGCACATTACAAGGCTTACAAGGAAAGAAAATACCTGGCTTAAAATCAATGACATTCCATCGTATCCCGGAAAAAGCATAGTCGTAAGATTTCCTGCTACAAGGTTAATTGCCGAAACAATAACCTGCGCTATAATCAGAGTTCCCCACCTGCCGGAAAGTGCTCTTTTTGCGCTGAATTTCCAGCTTTTTCTATCTCCATACATAAATTTCACCTGCTTAGTCTGCCAAGTCGAAGGCGTCATGCACTGCGTTCATGGCTCTTATGCCGTCTCTTTCATTAATTAAAACAGTTACACGGATTTCCGATGTAGAAATCATGTTGATGTTGACACCTTCATTATAAAGACTCTCAAACATCTTTGCAGCAACTCCCGGATTGCTCATCATTCCGGCTCCTACAATAGAAAGCTTTGCAATGTTGCGCTCAGAGTGAAGTTCTTTATATCCAAGGCGGGACTGATTTTCTTCCAGAACAGCGACTGCCTCGTCCAGGTCGCTTCCATCTACTGTAAAGGAAATATCCTTTGTTCCTGCACGTCCGATAGACTGAAGAATTACATCTACATTAATATTTTTCTTTGCAAGGGTATTAAAAAGACGGAATGCCACACCCGGTTCATCCTTAAGTCCGATTACTGCAATTCTTACTGCTTCTGTATCAAGCGCCACTCCGCTTATCAGCATTCTTTCCACTGTTACTTCCTCCTTTACTACCGTTCCTTCGCTGTCATTCAAACTGGAGCGCACAACAAGGGGTACGCCATATTTCTTCGCCATTTCCACAGAACGGTTATGAAGAACTCCTGCTCCCAGAGTTGCCAGATCCAGCATTTCATCGTATGTAATTTCCTTCAGCTTCCGGGCTTTCGGCACCTTACGCGGATCTGCTGTATAAACACCGTCCACATCTGTGTAAATCTCACAGGCATCTGCATGAAGCGCTGCTGCAAGAGCAACTGCCGTAGTATCAGAGCCGCCTCTTCCCAGAGTCGTATAGTCATCATATTTATTTACTCCCTGGAAACCTGTTACAATTACGATTTTGCGGCTGTCCAGTTCTCTTTTGATTCTCTCTGTATCGATTCGTTTCAGTCGTGCATTTCCATGAACGCTTGTGGTATGCATACTTACCTGAAATGCGTTTAAAGAAACTGCCGGAATATCCAGTTTATTCATTGCCATTGCCATAAGAGATACGGACATCTGCTCTCCTATTGTAAAGAGCATATCCATCTCACGTTTCGGCGGCTTGTCATTAATATCCTTTGCCATATGAATCAGTTCATCTGTATATTTTCCCATAGCGGAAAGAACCACTACAACATCGTGACCCTTTTTATAATCCTCGATACATCTTCTTGCAACATTAAAAATTCTTTCTTTATTTGCAACAGATGTTCCGCCGAACTTCTTAACGATTAACATATTTTTCTCCCATCTCAAACAGGCGCTCCATTATATCCCAGCCGTTTATAAGAGGCGCACCGCTTTCCATTGCTTCTTTTTCATTATAATGCCATGTGTGGTTTTCCGGCTTTCTGCTGTCGTAGAGCAGATATGGCACCGGTTCTGCCACATGGGTGCGGACTTTCAGAGGAGTGGGATGATCCGGAAGGATCAGCATCCGATACTCTTCTCCCGAACTATCCAGTCCCTCTTTTATAATACGGATAAGACGTTTGTCCAGATATTCGATCGCCTGTATTTTTTTCTCTGTACTTCCCTGATGTCCCATTTCATCGGGAGCTTCCACGTGAACATAGGCAAAATCATAGCCTTCTTCTGTGAGAGCCTTTACGCAGGCCTCCGCTTTTCCCTCATAATTTGTATGAAGTCCGCCTGTAGCGCCCTCTACTTCCACTCTGTCCATTTCTGCCCCTGCCGCGATTCCTTTTAAAAGGTCAACTGCGGAAATCATCACACCTTTTTTGTTGTATATTTTTTCGAAAGAATCAAGAGCCGGCTTTGTTCCCGCTCCCCAGAACCAGAAGCTGTTTGCCGGATTTAACCCCTGTTCTTTCCGTTTCAGATTGATAGGGTGATTTTTCAGAATTTCATAGCTTTCCTTCTGCATTTTCAGGAGTATCTCATCTTTTGGAAGATACTCTCCCACTGTTTTTGTAAGAATATCATGAGGCGGAGTTAAATCGCATATTTTCCCCTCTTCCCACACCATACAGTGACGGTAGCTTGTTCCCCTGTAAAAAGAATATCCCTTTTCCGTCAGTGCATCAGATACTGCTTTTAAAAGAATACCGGCATCTTCTGTACTGATTTCATCGGAGCTGTGATCCACCATTGTCTGTGCTTCATAGGGTTTATCCTCTTCCGACAAAGTAACGAGATTACATCTGTATACCACATCTGTATCTTTCATGGAAATCCCTATGCTGAGCGCCTCCAGCGGCGAACGCCCTGTATAATATTTCTCCGGATTATATCCCATAACAGATAAATTTGCTGTATCGCTTCCGGGAGCCATTCCATCCGGGATAGTTTTTACCATTCCTATCCGGGATACCGCCGCAAGCTCATCCATCATCGGAGTATCCGCATAGGAAAGCGGCGTTTTTCCTCCAAGCTCTTCTACCTGCCAGTCTGCCATTCCATCGCCTAAAATCACCACATATTTCATCTGTATCAGTCCTTTATACGAATCATGGAAATCACACGATCTCCAAGCTTTTCTGCGCCTGCCTTATATGCCCCCTGTGTAATCACAGAAGTCATCACACCCATTTCTTCCGGAAGGGCGTCTGTTTCCACAGTCTGTACCTGTCCGAATGCCTCTTCCAGCTCATCTACTGCCACATCTTTTACACGGACAAAAAATCTTCCTTCTACATCGTCAGGAGGAGTGAGCGGAAGCGGCTGATTTGTCCAGTTTGTCATAATATTTCTGTGAAGATGCTTCGCCTCGTCTACCACATCTGCCACAACTGCGCTTGCTGTCGGAAGCTTTCCTGCTCCGCTTCCGTAAAACATAGCGTCTCCCAGCATATTTCCATGTACAAAAACAGCGTTAAACACACCGTCTATGCCGTAAAGAGGACTTGTTTTTTTCACCATAAAAGGAGCGACCATAGCGTAGTAAGAATCCCCTGCTTTTCTGCTTGTAGCAAGAAGTTTGATGTTCATACCAAGTGTTCTTGCATACTCCATATCTTCCTGCGTAATTTTTGTGATTCCTTCCATATAAACGTCTTCGTAATTTACAAACTTCCCATATGCAAGAGAAGAAAGAATCGCGATTTTACGGCCTGCATCATGACCTTCCACATCTGCTGTCGGATCTGCCTCCGCATATCCAAGCTCCTGCGCTTCTTTTAACACTGCGCCGAAGTCGCTTCCTTCTTTGCTCATTTTATCAAGCATATAGTTTGTTGTTCCGTTTAAAATTCCGGTAATCTCATCTATCTCGTCTGCTGTAAGAGATTTATTCAGCGCACGGATAATCGGAATTCCTCCTCCGCAGCTTGCTTCAAAAAGAAAATTAATGCTTCTCTCTTTTGCCATCTGCACAAGCTCAGGACCATGTTTTGCTACAAGCGCTTTATTGGAAGTACAAACGCTCTTTCCTGCCTCCAATGCACGTTTTACAAAAGTATAGGCAGGTTCGATTCCTCCCATAACCTCTACTACTATATCCACTTCCGGATCATTTACAATCACTTCATAGTCGTGAACAAGAACGTCCTCAACCGGGTCTCCCGGAAAATCACGGCGGTCCAGAACATATTTGATATTAATTTCCTCTTCTGCCCGCTTATTGATGCTTTCATGGTTTGTGCGGATTACTTCAACCACACCGCTTCCTACTGTACCATAGCCTAATACTGCAATATTTACCATACTGTCTACTCCCTGCCTAATATTTTCAGATAATGAATGCCATTGCTTTGCTCAATTTCTTCTACCATAGCTTCTATGTCTCCCTCACCCGGAAGAATATCCACACTTAAAGTAAGTGTTGCAACTCCGTTGATTGGAATACTTTGATGAATTGTAAGAATATTTCCATGAAAGCGTGCGATTGCTCCAAGCACCACTGATAAAAGCCCCGGCTCGTCATCCATCTGAATAATAAATGTGATTGTCTTTCCTCTGGCTTCCTCGTGGAAAGGAAAAATATCATCTTTATATTTATAGAAGGAACTCCTGCTTATGTCCATTTTTTCCGCAGCTTCCTGCACTGTCTGCACTTTGCCGGAATCAAGAAGCTTCTTTGCTTCCACAACCTTTAAAAGCACCTCCGGCACTGCCCGTTCTTTTACTACATAATACTTTTTCTTTTCGCCCTGTTTCTCCATGGTTTTCCCCTCTGTCCGTTAAGTAAAGACAATTGTTTTTCTATGAGAGATATATTATCACAGAAAAACCTTATTCGCAAGTTTTTTTACTCTGTTTTTTTAGAAAGAGCAATCCATTTCAGATACGCATTAATAAAAATATCAATACTTCCGTCCATTACTGCATCTACGTTTCCTGTTTCCTCGTTTGTACGGTGATCTTTTACCATTGTATATGGCTGCATAACATAGGAACGAATCTGATTTCCCCAACCGATATCTGTTACCTCTCCACGAATTCCGGAAAGTTTCTCTTCCGCCTCCTGCTGCTTTAAAAGATACAGTTTCGCCTTTAACATCTGCATTGCCTTATCTTTGTTCATATGCTGGGAACGCTCATTCTGACACTGTACTACAATTCCTGTAGGGAAGTGGGTAATACGGATAGCAGAAGATGTTTTGTTGATGTGCTGTCCGCCGGCGCCGCTGCTTCGGTACGTATCGATACGAATATCCTCATCGTTGATTTCCACATCAAGGTCTTTTTCTATATCCGGCATAACATCGCAGGATACAAAGGAAGTCTGACGTTTTCCCGCCGCATTAAACGGGGAAATTCGAACGAGACGATGCACACCTTTTTCTGATTTTAAGTAGCCATAAGCATTTTCTCCGTTCACCTGAAAAGTAACCGATTTTACCCCTGCCTCATCTCCGTCCAGATAGTCAAGAACTTCCATACTGAAGCCTTTTCTGTCTGCCCAGCGGCTGTACATACGGTAAAGCATACCGCACCAGTCGCAGGCTTCTGTTCCTCCTGCTCCTGCGTTCAGCTTAACAATGGCGTTTTCACTGTCATACTCTCCTGAGAGAAGTGTTTTTACACGAATATTATCAAAATCTGTCTGGAACTGATCCAGCATTTCCTGAATTTCCGGAATCAGCTCCGGGTCGTTTTCCTCATATCCCATTTCAATCATGGTTTCCATATCTTCCATCTGTGTCACAAGATTCTGATATGTCTCCATGTCATCTTTTAATCCTTTTAATTCCTTCATTTTTTTCTGGGAAACTTCTGCATTGTCCCAGAAATCCGGAGCTTCCATCTCACGCTCCAGCTCTTCAACCCGCTGCTCTTTGTTAGCCAGGTCAAGGGAGTCTTTCACCTCCGCAAGTGGTTCTGTATATGTTGCAAGAACGCTTTTGAACTGATCTAACTCAACCACAGCTTCACCCTCTTTCTTTATTTTCAGATTTTCGTTTTTGTTGTCCTTTGCAAAAAGATAAATACTCACTGTATACAATATCATATCTTCCGGGGAATTACAAACAAAATCATCAGCACGGTGGCTCCAAGTGCCGCAAGGGGGACAAATATCCACACAAGGTTCAGATTTCCGCCCTGAAGGAGTACACCGCACAGCAGGGAAGTGCCTATGCTTCCTCCTCTTACGAGAAGAGAATAGAGAGACATCATGGAAGCGCGAAAACTGCTGTCCGCCGCTTCGTGGAGAAGTGTGTTTTCTATCAGGCCTGCCATTCCGGAAACCATATAAACAAGGGCATAAACAAGAGCAAATATATACCAGGTACGGCAAAATGCCATAAGAACGGGAACAAGGCAGAGAAGAACCCGAAAAGCTGCGTATAATTTTTTCTTTGAAGATAAGGTATTCCCCATTTTTGACAGGATTCTCATGCCGGCAGTATTCCCGATGCTGCCTCCAAGATAGGCAGAACAGTTTACAATCCCCAGAAGCCACGTAAGGTTTTCCGGAAGATAAAGCTTTATAGAAGGCTGCCAGTACGTTTCCACTGCTGCCAGAAGAAATCCCAGAACTGCTGCCATACCGCAGATAATACATAAAATCCGGGAACGCCTTATGTTTTTTACCATTTCAGAAAATCCATTTAAAAGATTCTGCTTCGGCTTTTTGCTTTTTATTCCTTTTTCTTTTACAAAGAAAACTGCCATTAAAATTAAAACTGCTTCTGCCAGCAAAAGGCACGTAAGATTCAGGGAATAATCAGGCTCCACATATCCCAGATACCCTCCAAGAAGCGCGCCTGCCGCAAGCCCGAAGTTATCAAGTTTTGCAAGAAGACTGTTGATTTCCGGCAGATGGCTTTCCCCGTTTTTCTCAATATACCAGTCGATTTCCAGAGCCTCCATAGAACCGGAACCAAAAGCTCTTCCCATTCCAAGAAAAACATTTCCAAGTGCCAGAAACAGAGGGGAATCCCCCCTGAAAATCGTAAAAAACTGAGCCAGATAAAAATATGTGACATGAGAAATGTATTTTTTCTTCCCTTTAAATCTGCAAATACTCCACTCGGCACTTCCAGAACCATAACTGTAACTGCAAAAATCCCAAGAAAAACGGGAACTGTGGAAATGTTTGCCCCGTGAGAGCAAAGAACAAGCGTTAAAACGGGCGTTAAAATTCCCGTAGAAAATGAATTAAGAAAAAACAGTATTTTGTGTGACAGAGACATAAAATCCCCCCTTACTTTTCCGTCTTCTTTCCAGGATAAGCAATCAAGGCCATATCCCAGGGCTTCGCCCCTTCCTTTGGCTCCATGTGCGCTTCCTGAAATGCAAGAATTTGTTCCTTCACTTTTTTTGCTTCCTCATCTGTCATATAAATTACTCCATTCAAACAGTCTCCTGTTACTTCCTGTGGATTCTTTTCCTTCTTATACAAATCTGTTATATATTTCTTAAATCCTGTCCAGATGTCATTAATCAGGTAATCCAGAATCAACTCTTTTTCCGCATGAAGGTCGTCCTGTAAATCGCCTTTCAGATTCACCACTGCCGGAACTCTTCTATAAAACTTTGCCTGAATGCCGTGAATACTTTCTGTATGGTCCAGTTCCACAAGTCCCAGATCCTCCAGTTTCTTTAAATGATACGTCACAGAGGACGGAGAAATCTCAAGAATAACAGAAAGCTGCTTTGGTGTCATGGGAACTTTTTCCATATCCATTGTTTTCAGTAATTTCTGCCTCTGTACATTCATAAAAATCTCAAGCTGTTTCCTTGTGGTAATGCTTATCTCTCTGCTCATAAATGTCCTCCTTTTTATTATATATTTTATATCGTTACATAAATTATAATGTTAATCTTCTGAAATTGCAAGAGGAAAATATTCCACTGGACATCATTTCTCAATGTGATAAAATCCTGTCTTTGACAATTGAAGAAATAAAAATCTGCTGTGAGTCCGGTGTTTACAGGCTTCACAACAGTTTACATCTAAGTTTTACTCTATAGTAATCTTTCCATGCCCAATAGATTTTTGAAAAACATTGAAAATACTATATAGTAAAACAAATTATTTGACAAAGAAAACATAGAATTTATAAGAAACCGGAGACATTTTTACAAAAGTGAACTGTCAAATTCCCGAGGAAAATATTCCACTGGACATCATTTCTCAATGTGATAAAATAGGAATAGACATTCTGAGCAAACATAAGAAAGTTGAGGAATCGAAACTATGATAACAGAACGATTACAAGCCCTTCGGGACAAAATGAAGGAATACGGTGTAGACGCCTATCTTGTTCCCACCGCAGATTACCACGAATCTGAATATGTAGGACCGTATTTTAAATGCAGAGCCTATATTACCGGCTTTACCGGTTCTGCCGGAACTGCCGTTATCACACAGGACGAAGCCTGCCTCTGGACAGACGGACGCTATTTTGTACAGGCTGCAAAGGAATTAAAGGACACAGGCGTTACCCTGATGAAAATGGGAGAGGAAGGCGTTCCCACTGTTGTGGAATACCTGCAGAGCCACACAAAAGAAGGCATGACTCTCGGTTTTGACGGACGTGTTGTAAACGAAAGTCTGGGAGAAACATTTGAGGAAAAACTTCCGGAAAGATTTCTTTCCTACAGAAGTGATTTAATCGGCGAAATCTGGAGTGAGCGCCCGGAGCTTTCCGCTGAACCGGTATGGATCCTTGAGGAAAAATACGCCGGAGAATCTGCTGCCTCCAAGCTTTCCAAAATCCGTGAAAAAATGAAGGAAAACAAAACTTCCGTCCATGTGCTGACTTCCCTTGACGATATTGTATGGCTTCTCAATATCCGCGGAAACGACATTCCCTGTAATCCGGTTGTCCTTTCCTACCTTGTGCTTACAGAGACAGAGGGACACCTCTTTATCCAGGAAAAAGCCTTATCTGAAGAAGTAAAATCTTATCTTCAATCTCTTGGAATGGAAATTCATTCCTATGATTCTGTATATGATTTTGTGTCTGAAATCAAAGGCGAAACCATTCTTCTGGAAAAAGGTCATGTGAATTATTCTATCTTCCAGAGTCTTGCAGGAGACAACACTATTATTGATATGGTAAATCCTGCCGCACTTATGAAAGCTATCAAAAATCCAACAGAAATGGAAAATATCAGAAAAGCCCACATTAAAGACGGCGTTGCTGTTACAAAATATATTTACTGGCTGAAAAAGAACATCGGCAAAATCCCAATGGACGAGCTTTCTGTTGCAGCGAAACTGGAAAGCCTTCGAAAAGAGCAGGAGGGCTACATTGAGCCAAGCTTTGAAACCATCTCCGCTTACGGTCCTAATGCAGCTATGTGCCACTACCAGCCAACAGAAGAAGACTTTGCCCAGTTAAAACCGGAAGGCTTCTATCTTGTGGATTCCGGCGGACAGTATTATGAGGGAACAACAGATATTACAAGAACTATCGCTGTCGGACCTCTCACAGAGGAGCAGAAAGAGCATTTCACCGTGACGGCAATGGGAACGCTCCGTCTCGGCAATGCGAAATTCCTTCACGGCTGTGCCAGCGTAAATCTTGACTACCTTGCAAGAGGCGCATTCTGGGAAAGAGGTCTTGATTTTAACCACGGAACAGGTCACGGCGTCGGCTATCTTTTAAATGTACACGAGCGTCCAAACGGAGTTCGCTGGAAAGTCAGCCCGGAACGTGTGAAAGACGAGGTTTTTGAGGAAGGTATGCTTACCTCTGACGAGCCTGGTATCTACATTGAAGGAAGTCACGGAATCCGTACAGAAAATCTGATGCTCTGCCGTAAAGCAGAAAAAAATCAGTACGGTCAGTTTATGAAATTTGAATTTGTTACTTTCGTGCCGATTGATTTAGACGCCATCGACACAAAATATATGGCAGAAAAAGATGTGGAGCTTTTAAACAGCTACCACAAAGATGTATACGAAAAAATCTCCCCGTATCTTAATGAAGAAGAAAAAGAATGGCTGAAAGAAGCTACAAGACCGGTAAGTAAATAAATTCCCAAAACACAAAGGATTAAAAAACAGCAGACACTTATGTGAAACTGTTTTTTAATCCTTTTTTAATCTTTTTATTTGACAACGCTTACCTGTTCAGAAATTCTCAGGAAAAGAAGCTCTGCGCAATGCTGATGTCCGCAATAAAGCCTACTGTTCCTGTCATATAAATAGTTCCATCCTCTTTAATATTAATCTGAATCATCCCACCCGGCTGATTTACATTGATTCTGGGCTCTACAAGCCCCAGGCGGTATGCTGCCGCCGCTGCCGCACAGCTTCCTGTACCGGAGGCTTTTGTATAGCCGGATCCTCTCTCCCAGATTTCAATATCAAGATTTCCTCTGTCGATCAGGCGGCAGAGCTGAAGGTTCATTCTGTTTGGAAATTTATCTGCATTTTCCACATAAGGTCCCAGCTCTTTTACGGCTTCCTTGCTTACTTTATCTGCAAAAATAATACAGTGGGGATTTCCTACAGTAAGACAGGTTGCTTTGTACTCTTTTTCATTAAAAGTAAACGTCTCATTTATAATTTCCCGTTTTTCACCTGTTACCGGAATTTCTTCGGAAATAAAAGAGGCTTTCCCCATTTTTACACGAAACTCGGTTGCTCTGGCGTTCATCACTTCCACTTCGATTGTTCCCGCCATTGTCTCAATGTCAAACTTTGATCCCTTTACATATCCCTGATCTATTAAATATTTTGCAAAAATACGAACGCCGTTTCCACTGATGGGAGACTCGCTTCCGTCTGCATTAAAAATATGAACGCCCATTTTTCCGTTTATCTGCACAGGTCCGTACAAAACGCCGTCCGCTCCAAGCCCGAATCCTCTCTGGCAGAGAAGCGCCGCTTTTTTTCCCTGAAGCTGTACTCTGTTTCTCACCGCATCCAGAATCAGATAGTCATTTCCCAATCCCTGATATTTTGCCATAATAATATTGTCTGACATATTTACACCTCTCCTGTATTCACATATCACCTTACTGCCAAAATCTGATGGATTGTTTCTCATATTCCCTTCCACAATCCTGTCTTTTATTATATTATACATCATTTTTTCCCTGTGTATATAGAATAAACTGCGAAATATATTGCAAAAAATGCTCTAAAAAGAAGGAGGGCCGGACTGTATGCAGTCCGGCTAAGTATAAAAAGTATGAAAAAGAAAAAAGTTATGAAAATCTATTCGATGAAAAAGCTTTCGCTTTATTTGTTTTATACTATACCGGGAATTTGTGAGGAAAATGTGATGATGATTTGAAAAAAACGTGATAAAATTATAAAAAAGAAATAAACGAGGTGTACAAATATGGAATCTCCTATTGATACAACGGAAAAAACAGGGTATCTTGACCGGGAATTTCGCCTTTTCTATTTAAAAGACCAGAAACAGCAGGATTTTACTTATCATTACCATGATTTTTATAAAGTAATTATTTTTCTTTCCGGAAAAGCCACCTATCATATAGAAGGAAAATCCTATTATCTCAATCCCTGGGATATTCTTCTTGTGGATAAATATGCCATCCACAAGCCGGAAATCTCTTCTGAAGAACCATATGAACGGTTTATTCTGTGGATCCGGAACGATTTAAAGGAAGAGCTTCTAACCCGGTGTTTTCAGAAAGCAACAGACCGGTGCTTTCATCTTGTCCGTCTTCCCTCCAAAATACAGAAAAAGCTGGAGCAGGTTTTGTCAGAATTTTACCGGGCATCTAAGAATCAGGAATTGGGAGATAACATTCTGGAAAAAGCTCTCTTTTATGAATTTATGGTGTATTTAAACCGGATTTTTCTGGAAAAACAATATATCTGCGACCAGGACTCCTATACTTACGATTCCCGGATTGAGGAACTTTTAAAGTACATCAACCGAAACCTTGAAAAAGAGCTGTCCATTGAGGAACTTTCCCGGAGATATTTCCTGAGCAAATATTATATGATGCGAAAATTCAAAGAAGAGACAGGCTACACCATGCACAGCTACATTGTGAGCAAACGGCTTTTTCTTGCAAGAAGCCTGATCTCTCAGGGAGTTCCCGTCACAAAAGCGGCTCTCCAGAGCGGATTTAAGGATTATACCGCCTTTATCCGCGCCTATAAAAAGCAGTTCGGGGAACTTCCGTCTGATGCTTTAAAAAAGGGATCTTCCTGAGGAAGACCCCTTTTTATTATGATATTTCTCACACTTTTGCAGCTTTACGTCCGCAGCACTGTTTATATTTCTTTCCACTTCCGCATGGACACGGATCGTTTGGATAAATCTTATCTTCTTTGCGCTGTACCGGTTTCTTCGGACCTGCGCTGTCGTCCTTGTTTGTTCCGGTAACCTTAGCCACCTGCTCACGCTCGATCTTCTGCTCTACATGAACGTGATACAGCATACGCACAGTATCCTCCTGAATGGAGCTTATCATGCCGTTAAACATCTCGTAAGCGCTCATCTTGTATTCTACAACCGGGTCACGCTGACCGTATGCGGCAAGACCGATTCCCTGGCGGAGAATTTCCATATCGTCAATGTGATCCATCCACTTGCTGTCGATACTCTTTAAGAGGACTACTCGCTCAAGCTCACGAAGCTGTTCCGGTTCCGGGAACTCAGACTCTTTTGCCTCGTAGAGTTTTACTGCCTCTTCTTTGAGGATATGCTTCATCTCGTTTCTTCTCTTGCCTTTTACCTTATCTTCTGTAAGAGGCGCGATCGGAATGATCGGGCATAATGCGGAGTTGAACTCGTCAAGATCCCACTCTTCTGCGTCCACATCATCGGAGAAACACATGTCTACTGTGCTGTCCACAATATCCGTGATCATCTTGTAGATTGCGTCGCGCATATTTTCTCCGTCGAGAACCTGGCGGCGCTCCTTGTAAATAATTTCACGCTGCTCATTGTTTACCTGGTCGTAATCAAGAAGATTTTTACGGATACCGAAGTTGTTAAACTCAATCTTCTCCTGTGCCTTCTCGATCGCGCTGGAGAGCATTTTATGTTCAATCTGCTCGTTCTCTGCAACTCCGAGAGAAGTAAAGACCTTCATAAGACGCTCGGAACCGAAGAGACGCATCAGGTCGTCCTCAAGGGAGATATAGAAACGGGATTCACCCGGGTCACCCTGACGTCCGGAACGTCCGCGGAGCTGATTGTCAATACGTCTTGACTCATGACGCTCTGTACCGATAATTTTAAGACCGCCTGCCTCACGGGCAACATCATCAAGTTTAATATCCGTACCACGACCCGCCATGTTTGTTGCGATGGTAACCGCGCCTGCCTGTCCTGCCTGTGCAACGATTTCCGCCTCAAGCTCATGGAATTTGGCATTCAGTACATTATGCGGGATTCCCTCTCTCTTCAGCATACGGCTTAACAGCTCGGAAGTTTCAATGGTGATCGTACCAACCAGTACCGGCTGTTTCTTCTCATGCGCTTCCACAACTGCACGTACAACTGCGTTGAATTTTTCCTTCTTTGTCATATATACGGCATCGTCCAGGTCTTTACGCTGAACCGGTTTATTTGTAGGAATCTCCACAACGTCCATGCCGTAAATATCACGGAACTCTTTTTCCTCTGTGAGGGCTGTACCTGTCATACCGCCTTTTTTGTCATATTTGTTAAAGAAGTTCTGGAATGTAATGGTTGCAAGAGTTTTGCTCTCACGTTTTACCTTTACGTGTTCCTTCGCCTCGATTGCCTGATGAAGACCGTCAGAATAACGGCGTCCCGGCATAATACGTCCTGTAAATTCATCGACAATGAGGATTTCATCATCTTTTACAACGTAATCCTGGTCTTTGTGCATCAGGTTATGGGCACGAAGGGCAAGAATGGTGTTGTGCTGGATCTCCAGGTTTTCCGGATCGGCAAGATTTTCAATATTAAAGAATTTCTCTACCTTCTTTACACCCTGCTCTGTCAGGTTTACAATCTTATCTTTTTCATTTACAACGAAGTCTCCTGTCTCGATAACTTCCTCGCCCATGATCGCAGCCATCTTTGTCATCTCATGGCTCGCTTCACCGCGCTCAAGCTGCTGTGCGAGAATATCGCAGACCTCGTAAAGCTTTGTAGACTTGCCGCTCTGTCCTGAAATAATAAGAGGAGTACGCGCCTCGTCAATTAAAACGGAGTCCACCTCGTCAATGATACAGTAGTGGAGATCTCTCTGTACAAGCTGTTCTTTATAAATAACCATGTTGTCACGAAGGTAATCAAATCCCAGCTCGTTGTTTGTAACGTAAGTGATGTCACAGTTGTATGCAGCACGGCGCTCTTCCGGCTTCATGTCGTTTAATACAACGCCAACAGTAAGTCCCAGGAATTCATGAACCTTTCCCATCCACTCTGCATCTCGTTTTGCCAGATAATCATTGACTGTTACAACGTGTACGCCTTTCCCTTCCAGTGCATTTAAGTATGCAGGAAGAGTAGATACAAGTGTCTTACCTTCACCTGTACGCATCTCTGCGATACGTCCCTGATGAAGAATCACACCACCGATGATCTGTACACGGTAATGCTCCATTCCAAGAACACGCTTTGCCGCTTCTCTCACTGTTGCAAATGCTTCCGGAAGGAGGCTGTCAAGTGTTGCTCCCTCTTCCAGGCGCTTCTTATATTCTCTTGTCTTGTCTTTTAATTCTTCATCGCTGAGTTTCTGCATTTCCGGACGCAGGCTTTCTGTCTTCTCTACAAGAGGCATGATTCTTTTTACCTCACGCTGACTGTGCGTTCCGAATACTTTTGAAAATACGTTCATATTTTACTCCTGTTTCCTTTTTATTTTCCTCTACAGCTTTTGCTGTATCATAAATTCACATTATCTTTTGAACAGAGTACCCCTGAGAATACACCTGAACATTCTATATTTTATCACTTTCCGTTCAGGAAAACAATAAATATTTCGTAAACAAACAGGATTTCTCTGCCATTGCCATTCCCTCTTCTCTGTGTTATGATAGCTTCGTCCTGCCGATGGCGGACAGAAACATGAAAATCTCAGTTCAATACATGGAGGAAATTTGTTTTTGAAGAAAAAAGAAATTCTGTTAATTGGCTCTGTTCTCGCTGCCGCTCTTCTTCTCTGGGCAGGCATGAGTATTTTTAAAAAGCCGCAGAACACCATACGGATCACCGTTGACGGAAAAGAATACGGCGTTTATTCCCTGTCTGAAGATCAGACGATTTCCATTAATGACACAAATATATGTGAAATAAAAGACGGAAAGGCAAAGATGATCTCTGCCACCTGTCCGGACCATCTCTGTCTGGAACAAAAAGCAGTTGACGCTTCCGGCGGCTCTGTAATCTGCCTTCCGAATAAGGTTGTAATAGAAGGAGAAAACAGCGAAGGGGACGATGTTTCCCATGCTGTGGTACAGTGATATGAAAACAAAAACAGCTTATCTCGGTTTTTTTGCCGCCATTGCCATTATTTTCGGATATGTGGAAACTCTGATTCCTGTTTTTGCGGGAATCCCCGGAATCAAACTTGGTCTTGCCAACCTGTCCGCACTGATCATCCTGAAAAAATACGGCTTTAAGGACGCTGCACTTGTATCTTTCGTGCGTATCCTTGTGATCGGCTTTCTCTTTGGAAATATGTTCAGCATTCTTTACAGCCTTGCGGGCGCTGCACTCAGCCTCTCTGTCATGGTACTGCTCTTAAAAAAGACAGAGCTTACTACAATCGGCATCAGTGTTTTTGGCGGAGTCACCCATAATATTGGTCAGCTTGTCATTGCCGCTCTTGTTGTAGAAAATACTGCCGTGTTTTATTATACGCCGCCCCTTCTTATCTCCGGCGTTGTAACCGGCTTTCTCATAGGGGTACTGACTCAGGAAGTCTTAAAACGCCTTCCTTCTGTCTGGGGCAGCGATTCAAAAACGCTCTAGAAACAAAGCGGATACGCCCTTTCCCATGAAATACAAAAGAGGGACTTTTACAGTCCCTCCAGTACCTCTTTTGCCGCACGGATTTTGCTCTCTTCTGTGCGCCAGATCTCATATTCGCTTAAAGAAGGAAGTCCCATACTTACACCTTCTTTTCTGTAGATCATTTCACTGTCCAGCGTAACCTTTCCAGACATATGGAAGGCTCTTGCCTTTGTCACAGGATAAACTTCTTTAATAGCGTCTGCATCTACGCCGCTTCCCACCTGGATCTCAATTCTTCCAGCGCTTTTTTCCACGAGCTGACCAAGAAGCTCTGCTCCAAGACGGCAGTTATTCTGCTGACCGGAAGTAAGGATCGTGTCAATTCCCAGGGAGATTGCCTGTTCCATTGCTTCAAACGGATCTGCGCATACGTCAAATGCTCTGTGAAGCGTCACAGACATTCCCTGCGCCTCTTCCATAAGAATTTTCATCTGCTCCATATTTAAAGTACCGTCAGGTTTTAAAATACCGATTACCACGCCTTCTGCCCCAAGCTTTTTATAGGTTTTTACGGCATTCCTGATGATGGCAAATTCGGAATCTGTATAACAGAAATCACCAAATCTCGGACGGATCAGGGCATGAATCCGAATATCGGAATGTTTCCTGATTTCCTCATACAGCCCCGGTTCCGGCGTCGTTCCTCCAATGATCAGATTTCCGCACAGTTCCAGACGTGTTGCTCCTCCTCTTGCTGCTGCCAGGGCAGATTCCACAGAATCCACACATGCTTCCAGTATGTAATCTTTCATTTTTCCTTCTTTCCTTTCTTTCTGCTGAAAAAAACAGCCCTCCCGCACTGAACAGGAGGGCTTTGCTCACCTTTTTAAAATTCCGGTTCAATCAGACCGTAGGTATTGCCTTTTCTCTTATAAACCACATTTACCTGCTCTGTCTCTGCATTGCAGAATACAAAGAAGTTGTGACCCAGGAGCTCCATCTGTACACAGGCATCTTCCGGATACATTGGTTTAATATCAAATTTCTTTGTACGAATGATTTTTACCTCTTCGTCTTCCTCATATTCCTTATCAAGATATGCCTGCTGGAAACTTCCCGCAGACTGTTTTTTGTCTACAATCTTGTTCTTGTATTTCCGAAGCTGGCGTTCAATCACCTCTTCTACAAGGTCGATTGATACATACATATCACTGCTTACCTGCTCGGACCGGATAATATTTCCTTTTACAGGAATCGTCACTTCAATCTTCTGTCTTTCTTTTTCCACACTTAAAGTTACGACAACTTCGGTGTCAGGAGTGAAATACCGTTCCAGTTTCCCAAGCTTGTCCTCAACTGCTGTTCGAAGCCCTTCGGTCACTGCAATATTTTTTCCGCTGATAATAAATTTCATGCTTCCATCCCCTTTGCTGTTTGATGGAATTATTATAACACATCACGCGGAATTTTAACACCATTTTATGAAAAATTAACATAAATTTCTTATTTTTTTCTGTAACTTCCGGGATTCTTTTCTTATCTTCCGTCTACTGCGTTCCTTGCGGCGTCTCCCACGTCTTCCACAGCGTCTCCTACGCCTTCTCCCAGATCTTTCACACTGTTTCCAAGCTCGCCGGATACGGTTCCGTCACCGTTTCTGTTCTGGTCGTTTGTATTATTTCCATTTACATTGTTGTCTGTTGTGTTTTCAGGCGCTGCCGTCATATCCGGTCCCGCGTTGTCTGTCATATTATTGTCCACTGCTCCGTCCGGTGTTCCGTCATTTTCCATGCCTGCGTTCGGAATAACGCCGTCTGCTGTATTTCCGTCTGTTTTGTCTTCTGTTGTCCTGTCTTCTGTTACAGTATCTTTTTCTGTACGTGTGTCACCATTTTCCTTTACCGTATCTTTCTCTTTTGCCTTACTCTCTTCTCTGCGCGTCTCATCTGCCGCATTGTCGTTTCTCCCACAACCTGTAAACATTGCTAATGTCAGTACAAGTGCTGCACTCGTAAGAATTTTATTCCATTTTTTCATGATTCTGTTCTCCTTTTCCTTAGACTTTTACTTATACTGTTATTATGCCTGCCGGAAAAATTTTTATTCAAAGAAATTTTTATTAAAAACAGAAAAAAATGAGCGGCATTCAGCCAGAAGCCAAATACCGCTTATCATTTATCTTACTTATTAATTACATCACTCATATCATATTTTCCTGCCGGTTTTCCTGCCAGGAATTTTGCAGCCTCCACTGCTCCTTTTCCGAAAACAGCCTTGGAGTAAGCCGTATGCTTAAATTCAATTACCTCGTCCGGACCTGCAAAGATAACTTCGTGTTCTCCTACAATTGTACCACCGCGCACAGCAGAAATTCCGATTTCTTTACTGTCACGCTGCTCTCGTCTCTGGCTTCTGTCATATACATAATGATACTCGCCATCCATTGCCTCATTCAAACTGTCTGCAAGTGCAAGCGCTGTTCCGCTTGGAGCGTCCACTTTAAGATTATGATGTTTCTCCACAATCTCCATATCGAAGCCTGCTTTTGCAAGAACTTTCGCAGCGTCCTGTACCAGCTTTAAGAGAGTGTTGATTCCCAGAGACATATTTGCAGATTTTAAAATAGCTACTTTTTTGGATGTCTCTTCCAAATGAGCAAGCTGCTCTTCGCTTAATCCTGTTGTACATACAACTGCCGGAATACCTCTTTTTGCACTGTAATCAAGAAGCTTATCCACTGCTTTTGCTGAGGAAAAATCAATAATAACATCTGCCTCCACATTACATACTTCTATATCCGGAAAAACAGGATAACTGTTTTTTCCCTGGTCTGCAACATCAATTCCTGCAACAATTTCCGCCTCTGCATCTTTTTCCACAAGCCCGGAAATCACCTGACCCATATGTCCATTGCAGCCGTGCATAATAATTCTTACCATAGCTGTTTATCCTCCCGTCAGTTACGCCAGTTTAATGCCGAAATCCTGCATTGCTTTTTTAAGCTTCTCTTTGTTTTCCTCTTCCATTTCTGTAAGAGGCATACGAAGAGGACCGGCATTCATTCCCATAAGATTTAAAGCAGCCTTTACAGGAATCGGATTTACCTCGCTGAAAAGCGCATTAATCAGAGGAATGGCTTTTAACTGGATTTCTGCCGCTCCTTTTACATCGCCGTCCAGGAATTTTGCTACCATATCATGGGTTTCTTTTGGTGCAACATTGGAAAGAACAGAAATTACGCCAAGCCCGCCCAGGGAAAGAATCGGAAGTACCTGGTCGTCGTTTCCGGAATAAAGCTCAAGACTTCCATCTGCAAGACTCATCATTTTTGCGGCCTGAGACAAATCGCCTGTCGCTTCCTTGATTCCCACAATATTTTTTACATTTTTTGCAAGATATGCCGCTGTTGCAGGCTGGATATTACAGCCTGTACGGCTTGGAACATTGTACATGATGATCGGTGTCTCAGGCACTGCCTCTGCAATGGCTGTGTAATGAGCGATCAGACCCTTCTGTGTTGCCTTATTATAGTAAGGAGTTACAACGAGAAGACCGTCCGCTCCATAAGAAGCTGCCTCCTGTGACATCATAATTGCTGTTTCTGTACAATTAGAACCTGTTCCTGCAATAACAGGTACTCTTTTTGCCACCTTATCGATTGCATATTTAATAGTCTGAAGATGTTCCCCATGTGTCATGGTAGAAGATTCGCCGGTTGTCCCGCAGATAATGATCGCATCTGTGCTGTTGGCTATCTGGAACTCTATCATCTCTCCCAGTTTGTCGTAGTTTACTCCTCCGTTTTCGTGCATGGGAGTTACAATCGCAACGCCTGCTCCTTTGAAAATTGCCATTTTCCTTCCTCCTTTACGCTTCTGTGCATGTATTATTCTTCTGTACTGCATTCATCTTTTCTTATATTTTCTGTACTGAGAGTGGTCACTCTGTCCACATATTTTCGAAGTCCCTCCGGAAGTTCCTGACCTGTCATGACTATGTGCATACTTTCGTCCTTAAGCTTCAGAATCTCCCCGATTGTCTCTTCTGTTGTAATTCCGTTATCCAAAAGCCGCAGAATCTCATCCAGAAGCAGGAAATCGCATTCCTGAGTTGCAACTACTTTACGGGCAAAATTCAGTCCGTTGAGAATATTCAGTCTCTCTTCCTCTTTCTCCTCGATGCTCAATTCTTCGTAGCATCGATTCATTCTTTCAAACCGGAAGATTTTAATATCCATATTATCCAGTTCTTCCAGAAAATCAAGCTCTCTTCGCTCCCTTCCTTTTAAAAACTGGATTATAATCACACTTTTTCCCTGTCCGCAGGCGCGAAGGCTCTGCCCGATTGCCAGAGTGGTCTTTCCTATGCCGTCTCCGCAGTAAACCTCTGTTAATTTTCTTTCCATCACAATTCCTCTTATCGTTTATGAAGTTGCTTTTGAATACGCTTATATTACCGCAGATTTGAGAGAATTGCAAGTCTTTGCTTACTTACTCAATGTATTCCAGCTTACTTACAGATACCTCATAGGCAATTCTTTTTTCCGTTTCATTATCACTGATACGCTTCATATATTCCCTGCTCTGAATTCTTCCCCATATGAGCACATGTCCTCCCACCTCAAAAGCGGAAGCGTAGCGCGCATTCCTTCCCCAGCAGATACAGGGTATGTAATCTGATTTTCCGTAAGGTCTGTTCACTGCCATAAGAAGGTCTGCGATTTCTCTTCCCAGCGGAGTTTTTCTGTATACCGGCGGTTTACAGATATATCCGTCCAGGAAAATCTGGTTGACAGGAATGGATTCGTCCTCTTCCTCCACAAATTTCAGCTCTCTTGCAAATACAGAAAGCACAAGTCTGTTGTGTTTTTCTTCATGGCGGTTATAAGAGCGGAACTGTCCGTGGATCTCTATATATTCCCCCACGTAATCCTGTGTTACGTCCACAAGGCGTTCCGATACCATAACCGGAATCCTGTCCTCAGAATCACTCAGTCTTTTTACGAGAAGATCCATTGTATAGAATCCCTCCCCAAAAACCTGATGACTGAATGTAAAGCCGGTAGCGATTTTCCCCATAACCGATACCTGATTGTTTTCAATAATTTTATCTGCCATAATGTGTTCTCCTTCCTCTTCGGGTATTTTATCTATATAAGCTTATGTAGGAGATTACAGATTTAGAACTAAAAATAAAAAAATTTTTTCAGCACCTTGTAATCCTCGAAAAATGTGGTAAACTTATAAATTGGATTTTTGTGCAGCAATGCTTGACTTAAAATAAAGATACTTATTTAAAGAAAGGAAATACATTTTATGAAAACCAGACGGGAAGATGTACGTAACGTAGCCATTATCGCCCATGTTGACCACGGCAAAACAACCCTGGTAGACCAGCTTTTAAAACAGAGCGGCGTATTCCGTGAAAATCAGGAAGTCCAGGAACGCGTCATGGACTCCAACGACATTGAACGTGAAAGAGGAATCACCATTCTCTCAAAAAATACTGCCGTTCACTACAAAGGAACAAAAATCAACATCATCGACACACCAGGTCACGCAGACTTCGGCGGCGAGGTAGAGCGTGTCCTTAAAATGGTAGACGGTGTAATCCTTCTTGTAGACGCGTTCGAGGGGGCCATGCCTCAGACAAAATTCGTTCTGAAAAAAGCCCTTGAGCTTGATCTGCACGTAATCGTGTGCATCAACAAAATCGACCGCCCGGAAGCGCGTCCGGAAGAGGTAATTGACGAGATACTTGAGCTTCTCATGGATCTGGAAGCTTCTGACGAGCAGCTTGACTGTCCGTTTTTATATGCTTCCGCAAAAGCCGGCCACGCAGTTTTAGACCTTGCAGATACACCGGAAAACATGGCTCCGCTTTTTGAGACGATCTTAAAATACATTCCCGCACCGGAAGGGGATCCGGAGGCAGATACACAGGTTCTTATCAGCACCATCGACTACAACGAGTATGTAGGACGTATCGGCGTCGGCAAGGTAGAAAACGGAAAAATCGCAGTAAACCAGGAACTTACTCTTTTAAACCATCATGATTCTGACAAACGCCAGAAAGTAAAAATCAGTAAATTATATGAGTTTGACGGATTAAATAAAGTGGAAGTAAAAGAGGCATCCATCGGCTCTATCGTGGCTGTTTCCGGTATTTCGGAAATCCATATCGGAGATACCCTCTGCGGCGGCGACAAACCGGAATCCATTCCATTCCAGAAGATTTCCGAGCCGACAATCTCCATGAACTTCCTCGTAAACGACAGCCCGCTTGCAGGACAGGAAGGAAAATATATTACCTCCCGTCATCTGCGTGACCGTCTTTACAGAGAATTAAACACAGACGTAAGCCTTCGTGTCGAAGATACAGAGACAACAGAATGTTTCAAGGTTTCCGGACGAGGAGAACTTCATCTTTCTGTTTTGATCGAAAATATGCGCCGTGAGGGATATGAGTTCGCAGTAAGCAAACCGGAGGTTCTCTATCATACAGACGAGCGCGGCAAAAAACTTGAGCCAATGGAAATCGCATACGTGGACGTGCCGGAGGAATTTTCCGGAACTGTGATCCAGAAATTAAGCGAGCGAAAAGGCGAGCTCCAGGGCATGAGCACAGCAAGCGACGGTTCTGTGCGTCTTGAGTTCCACATTCCTTCAAGAGGTCTGATCGGATTCCGCGGGGAATTCTTAACCTCCACAAAAGGAACCGGTATTTTAAATACGATCTTTGACGGATACGCTCCTTATAAGGGAGATTTCCAGTACCGCAAACAGGGCTCTCTCATTGCTTTCGAGGCAGGCGAGGCTGTTACTTACGGACTTTTCTCTGCACAGGAGCGCGGAACACTTTTCGTAGGACCGGGAGAAAAGGTTTACAGCGGTATGGTAATCGGTCAGAACGGAAAAGCTGAGGATATTGAGCTGAACGTATGTAAGACAAAACACCTTACAAATACTCGTTCTTCCTCCGCTGACGATGCCTTAAAGCTGACACCGCCAAAGGTATTAAGTCTTGAGCAGGCAATCGAATTTATCGACCAGGACGAGCTTCTTGAAGTAACTCCTTCAAGCCTTCGTATCCGCAAGAGGATCCTCGACCCGAGAGAACGTAAGAGAGCAGCTTTCAGAAAGAGCTGATAGAAATATCTGCGGCAGGGATTCCTGAATCTTTTCATAAAAACAGCGGGACTTTTCGTGATAAACTCACGTAAAGTCCCGCTTCTTTTTATATTCTTAATTTTCCAGCGCTTTCAGATGATTTACAAGAATCTTCCGGATTCCCGGATATTCTCCAAGACCTTTAATTACAGCTTCTACCTCATAGCCCGCGTCTTTAAACTGACTGTACCAGGATTCTGGATCGTCTCCCGCCATATCGTTTTTCGCATGGTCTCCTGCCACGATCATAAACGGTGCAAGAACGACTTTAGACGGATCATACTCTTTCACAAGCTTCATAATGCTGTCCATAGAAGGATACGCTTCCACAGTTCCAAGGAAAATATTCTTATGCCCCCTGTCCTTAAATGTATAGTCAAGCGCCGCATAAATAGAATTTGCATAATGAGTTGTTCCATGTCCCATAAGAACAAGAACCTCGTCGTCTTTCAGATGAGAAAACTCTTCTGCCACAGCCCCGATCACCTCGCGGTTGTCCTGCTCGCTTGTAAGAAGGGGATCTCCAAAAGAAATGGAATGAAAATCTTCTCTGTAAGAAAGAGCCTCTTCCTTCATAATGTCGTTTTCGATTCCGTTGATCACATGAGTGGGCTGCACGAGAACGTCTGTGATGCCATCTGCCCGCATTTTCTCCATTGCTTCTTTTACGGTATCGATATGCACATGATCTCTTTTATTTACTTTATTGATGATCATTTTGCTTGTCCACGCTCTGTAAAGAGGATACTCCGGAAAAGCAGCCTGCATATCTTTTTCAATGGCATCAATCGTAACCTCTCTTGTATCGTTATGGCTTGTTCCAAAGCTTACTGCCAGGATTGCCTTCTTTGTGGTATCTGACATCTGTTTCTTACCTCCGTAATACGTGTTTAAATTTACTTCTTCTATATACCCTTCCAGAGCCTTCAGGTTTTTGGGGAATGGAAGGGAAGATTTTAAAATGCCTTTCTTACAAAGGCTTTCAAAAAGCTCCAGCACTGCCGGCGGCTCAAGATTGGTCTGGCGAAGCGCTGCTCTGTTTCCAAAAACCTCCTCCGGGCTTCCGTTCATAAGAACTTTTCCCTCATGAAAAAGAATCACTTTATCCGCCCATTCATAAGCATAATTCACATCATGTGTAGCCATAAGAACCGTAATCCCGCTCGCTGTCATCTGCTCCACAATGCGATTTACCATTGTCGTATGACGCGGATCAAGAGCTGCAGCCGGCTCATCGAGAATAATAATTTCCGGGTGCATCACAAGAATATCGGCAATGGAAACCTGCTTTTTCTGACCTCCGCTTAACGCATGGGTGGGCTTGCTGCGAAATGGTGTGATCTCCAGATAATCGATTACTTCCTCCACCTCTTTTTTCGCCTGCTCCTCAGAAACTCCCAGGTTTAAAATCCCAAAAGAAATTTCCTGATATACGCTGGCTGAAAAAAGCTGGTTGTCCGGATCCTGAAATACGATCCCTACCTTACTTCGAAGATCAAGAAGACCTTTTTTATTATACTTTACTTCTTTTCCATCAAGATAAAGCTTCCCTTTCTGGGGCTTATGGATTCCGGTACAGCACAGGAAAAAAGTGGATTTTCCGCTGCCGTTTGCTCCCATTACCGCTACCTTCTGCCCTTTTTTTATTTCCAGCGAAAGACCATTCAGAGAATGAGAATTGTCATCGTCATATGAAAAATACAGATTTTCCGCTTTTAAAATAATGTCTGCGCTCATAAAAAAAATCTCCTCCATACGGCAAAAATAAGAAGCGCCGTATCAAAAACTATAATCGCTGCGATAATTTTTTTCTTCGGTTTTCTGTTCTCTGTAAGCACACGTATCGTTCCGTCGTAACATCTTGCTTCCATTGCGTCATACAGGCGGTTTGCCCGCTTTACTGCCCGTATCATAAGAACAGAGCCAAGAAGACCGAAGGATTTCACAGAAGTGCGGTAATCCTTATTTCCAAGTCTGCATTTCTGGGAAACGGAAATAGCGGACGCCGTTTCCATAAGCACAAAGATAAACCGATAGATCAAAAGCATCAGTTCTATAAGAAGCCCCGGACAGTGAAGCTTTCGCAGAACCTCCAGAATATCCGGCATAGGCGTGGAAAATGCCAGAAAGTACAGGCAGGAAACCGCGGCGAGAGCCGTTAAAATAAGCTGCAGAGCATAAAAAAACGAGTAATGGCTTGCCGTAATATACCAGTCTCCCACAGGAACCGCAAGAAAATCCATCGGCGTTTTCTTTACATTAAACATAACTGCCGCAGTGCTTAAAAATAAAAAAGCAAGGGGAATCGTCAAAAACTTTAAATAGCGCAAAACAGGGACTCCTCCCTTCCATATGGTAAGAATCCCTGTCACTGCCAGTACAATGGCTGCCACCTCCACAGAACGGCTCATTACACAGATACAAAGGGTAATGACAGAAAATGCAAATTTCTCTCCTGCATTTTCATACCGAAGCTTTGAGTTGTAACACAGTTTATCAATGGTAATCATTGGTTATTCCTCTTTCAGCCATTTTCTGCGCTCCACAAAGCGCCCCATAATAAATGCGATAATTCCAACGCCGATTCCTGTCTGAAGGCAGAAAATAAGACTTTCCACTTCTCCCGGAAGCTCTCCGCCTATAAGCTTTTCAAGAACAGGCGTCGCCCACGGCTGGTAAGAGGAGTCCACTTCCTCCACCACAGTGCTTCCCGCATCGTCAGAACCGCCAAATTCTGCATCTTTTAACACAAACAGAGGCACAAAGGCAATCAGGAAAATCACAAGAATGCCAAGCAGTACTTTCTTTTTCATCTTATTTTCCCTCCTTTAAGTAGCCGATTAATTTAAGCTCCGGTTTTGCATACGTCTCAAGTCCCATAATAATGAGGACTGTGATAATTCCCTCGATAATGGCAAGGGGAACCTGTGTTGGCGCAAACACAACAAGGAATTTGCCAAATGCCGCCCCGAATGTAGTATCTGCATTATGTGCAAGAGCCATCTGTCCTGCTGTCACGCAGTAAGTAAACAGATCTCCCAGAGCTGCCGCAAGAAAAATATTAACCTTTTTATTCATCTTTGTTTTTCCAAGCAGCTTATAAATCCCGTATGACACAAACGGTCCCGCAATCGCCATAGAAAACGTATTTGCCCCAATCGTAGTAAGACCGCCGTGCGCCAGAAGAAGCGCCTGGAACAGAAGTACGATCAATCCGAGAACAGATACGGCTGCCGGTCCGAAAAGGATAGCCCCAAGCCCTGTACCTGTCATATGAGAACAGCTTCCTGTGACAGATGGAATCTTCAGGGAGGAAATTACAAATATAAAAGCTCCGGACACCGCCAGTAACGTGATCAGATTTCTGTGCTCGTTTAATGTCTTCTTAATAGACAGAAAACCTGCTGCCAGAAATGGAATGCATAACGCGCCCCAGGCAATACAAAAGCCTCCCGGAAGGTATCCTTCCATAATGTGCATGGCGTTTACAGAGGGCATAATGCCGAAGGCGAGGGCAAAAAATGCCGCTGCCATAAGAATATGTTTCTGTTTTTTGTTCATTTTTCTTCTCCTCACTTTGTAGTAGAACGAAAAAGAACCTGCGGTATCATACCTGCAGGTTCATAAAGAAAAGCAGACAGCGCCGCTTTTCTTTACACAAGGCCATCGTTCGTAACCTGCGTAATCCTATATATAAGGCAGGTTTTCTGACTTGGTATCATCACTGTATTTTGCCTTCCCGAAAACTCAGTGGCATATTAAAACACAGCTCCTCCTTACAGCGGCGTGACCGTGTAAGATTTTCACTTAACTTCCCTTTATCCGAAGATAAAACCTTATATATTTTAATTGTTCTTTATCTTGTCATTTCTTTATCATCTTATCATATGAAAAATCGGATAGCAAGATATTTTATTTCTTTAATCCAAATTCCTCTGCCAGCTTCGCAAACTGAGGAAGCGCATTTACAATCGTGTCATAGGAAACGCAGTACGCAAGGCGCACATATCCGGAACACGCAAAAGAACTTCCCGGAACCATGAGAATGTTGTACTTCTTCGCCGCTTGGCAAAACTCCTTCTCATCTTCCACAGGGGATTTCACAAAAAGATAAAATGCTCCCTGTGGTTTGATGCAGGAAAAACCAAGCTCTTTTAAGCCGTTGTAAAGAGCCAGACGATTCTTGTCATAAGCTGCCACATCTACCTCTGCATCTACACATTTTCCGATTACTTTCTGCATGAGAGAAGGCGCATTCACACTTCCTAAAATTCGGTTTGCAATAGAAGCTGCCGCCAAAAGCTCTTCACTTCCGTCCGCCTCATCGGGAATCACAAGATAACCGATACGTTCCCCCGGAAGAGAAAGAGATTTGCTGTAAGAATACCCGACAACTGTATTATCATAATACTTTGTAAGGTACGGCACTTCCACGCCATCGTATGCAAGCTCACGGTAAGGCTCGTCAGAAATCAGATAAATCACGCTTCCGAACTCTTTCTGTTTCTTTTCCAGAATGGCAGAAAGCTTCTGAATGGTTTCCTCAGAATATACAACTCCTGTAGGGTTGTGCGGCGTATTTACGATCACTGCCTTTGTCTTTGACGTGATTTTTCCCTCAAGCTCCACAAGATTCGGCTGAAAAGTCTCTGTATCCGGAGAGATTTCCACAAGAACGCCGTCATAATTTCGCACATATGCGCCATATTCCAGAAAATACGGTGCAAATACAATAACTTCGTCCCCGGGATTTAAAACTGTTTTCAGAATCACATTCAGCCCGCTTGCAGCGCCCACTGTCATGATCAGGTTTTTTCCCTGAAAGGCAGTTCCAAAACGGCGGTTTAAAGATTCCGCAATGGTCTGGCGCACATCTTCAAAACCGGCGTTGCTCATATAGCCGTGAAGTGTCGTTGGATTTTCTTCATTTACAAGCTCAATAATTGCCTGGCGCACACAGTCCGGCGCCGGAACGCTTGGATTTCCAAGACTGAAATCAAACACATTTTCCGCACCGTACTTTGCACGAAGGCGGTTTCCCTCCTCGAACATCATACGGATTGCGGAATTATTCTCTACAAAAGGCTTCATTTTTTCTGAAATCATGATTTTCCCTCCTAGCTTTTTTCTGTTTTCTTTTTCTTTCCACCAAAAATAAACCATGCAATTAATGCCAGTACAGCAAGGGATACTGCCATCCATGCCGCCAAAACACCGGTACCTTGTCCTGCAAATTTATCATAGTAGCCCTTCAGATAAATGACTACAATGACAACCGGAATGACCACCAGCATATAGAAACGAATTCCTCCCGGGAATTTTAAGCCCTTCCCTGTATTTACTTCTTTTATAAAGTTGTCCCAGCCCCATCCATATTTAGAGACACAGAACATAACATAAACAACGGAACCGAGAGGAAGAATGTTATTCGATACAATAAAATCCTCCAGATCCATAATGTTGGAGCCTGCTCCAAAAGGCATAAAGCCGGATAAAACATTAAATCCTAAAATTGCCGGAAGAGACAGAAGGGGAATCCCCACAAGGTTTATAATAACTGCCTTTTTTCTGCTCCAGCCGAAAAGATCTATTCCATAAGAAATAATATTTTCAAATACTGCCGTCACAGTAGACAGGGCTGCAAAAAACAGGAAAAGGAAAAACATAGCTCCCCAGAACTGTCCCCCTGCCATTTTGTTGAACACGTTTGGAAGGGCAATAAACACAAGTCCCGGTCCTGCTCCCGGCTCTACTCCATATGCGAAACATGCAGGAATTACAATCAGCCCTGCCATTGTTGCCACAAACGTATCAAGGATTAAAATATGAACAGATTCTCCTGCAAGCGAACGGTCTTTTGAGAGATAACTTCCGAAAATCGTCATAGAACCGGCGCCGATACTCAAAGTAAAAAACGCCTGGGACATAGCCCCGAAAATCATATTTCCAAGTCCTACTTCACGAATGCTGTCCATATTTGGAACAAGATAAAAACGCACGCCTTCCTCTGCCCCCGGAAGTGTCAGGGAACGTACTGCAAGAACAACGATCAGCACAAGAAGACAGGTCATCATCACCTTTGTGATTTTTTCCAGACCTCTCTGTACGCCCAGTGAGCAGATTAAAAATCCGAGAATGACAACAGCGATCATCCAGCCTGTCATAATTCCCGGTGACGCCAGCATCTTGTCATATCCCTGCTGTACTGCCTCTGTTGTGACGCCGGAAAATTCTCCCTTTGCCATGCGGTAACAGTAGTATGCCATCCAGCCTGCAACCATTGTATAAAACATCATAAGAACATAGTTTGATACCATGCTCATGTAACTGAATTTATGGAAATTAGAACCCTTTGGTTCCAGCTCATGGAATGCTCTTGCCGTACTTTTTCTGCTGGCGCGGCCTACAGAAAACTCACACACAAGAATGGGAAGCCCCAGAACCAAAAGAAACAGAAGATACATGAGGATAAACGCCGCTCCTCCGTATTCCCCCGCCATATAAGGGAACTTCCACACATTTCCAAGACCGATCGCACAGCCCGCAGAGACGAGAATAAATCCCATTCTGGAGCCAAATTTTTCTCTTTCTTTCAACTATCTTTCTCCTTTCACGCCTGGCAGGTAATGGCGTCCATACCTACCTTCAATGCTTTTTTATTTAATTCCAGAAACTGCGGCTTGATATTTGCCTTCAGGATCTCGTCCCAGTCGATATGTTCCAGCCCCATAGAGCGGATAATCGTTCCGAGAAGGATAATATTTGCCGCTTTTTCATTTCCAAGCGCTCTTGCAAGGCCGGTTGCATTTACCACCTTTGCCTGTACATGCTTTTCGATTTCTTCCATTACATCTTCCGGGTATTCCTCATCTCCTGTGATAACGGACATGGAAGGAATTTCCTCATTATTTACAACAAGCGTTCCGTCTTCTTTTAAATAATCAAGAGCGCGCAAAGCCTCCATCTTTTCAAAAGAAACCACAATGTCTGCCTTTCCCTTTTCAATCACAGGGGACATGACCTTTTCCCCGTAGCGCACCTGAGAAGATACGCTGCCCCCTCTCTGGGACATTCCGTGGATTTCACTCATTTTCACATCGTATCCCGCTTCCATAAGACCATTTGTGAGGATCTTGCTGGCGAGAATGGTTCCCTGTCCTCCTACACCTACCAGTAAAATACTTTTTGTCATGGCTTAATCCTCCTTCACAATGGCGTCTTTCGGGCAGACCTGCGTACATACGTCACAGCCTACACACTGCGCCTTATTAATGCTTACCTTCTTTGTTTCTCTGTCGTAAGACATAGCCGGACAGCCGGCTTTGAGGCAGAGCTTACAGCCGATACATTTTTCTGTATCCACCTTATTTTTTGTAACGAAAAGCTCCTCGAACTCTTCTTTATCTTCTTTTGAGAACTTTTTCAGCACACATGGCCAGCGTGTAATGATCACGGACGGTTCTGTGAGCGCAAGACATTTATCGAGCGTTTCATCTACCTCTGAAAGATTATTGGGATTGATCACATACACGTGCTTCACGCCGATGGCTCTTACAATATCCTCGATTTTAATAAGGGTTGTCTCATCGCCCTTTGCCGTATATCCTGTTCCGGGATTTTCCTGATGGCCTGTCATTCCCGTAATGCGGTTGTCCAGAATAATATTCACCGTATTGCTTCCATTATATACGGTGTTGATAAGGGAGTTGATTCCTGTATGGAAAAATGTGGAGTCCCCAAGCACTGTCACCACTCTTCTTGTATCTCCCTGTGCCTGAAACGCCTTCTGTGCTCCGTGTCCGAGACTGATGCTGGCTCCCATACATACGGTGGAATCCATAGCGCTGTACGGTTTTCCTGCTGCCAGCGTATAACAGCCAATATCACCGCTTATCATAATGTCTTTTCTCTTTCCCAGACGGTAAAAAAGGCCTCTGTGAGGACAGCCTGCGCAGAAAGTCGGCGCCCGGTTAATCAGCTTGCTTCTGTCAAATTCCAGAGTTTTATTTTTTTCACCTGTGACACAGGCACGGATTACGTCAGGAGTCATTTCTCCATATGACGGGAAAAGGTCTTTTCCAATACAGTCGCATCCCTGCTGACGCACAAATTCTTCTATATAAGGATCATTTTCTTCCAGGATATACACCTTATCTACTTTTGCGCAGAATTCTTTTACAAGACCTGCCGGAAGCGGATTTGTAAATCCCAATTTTAAATAGGAAGCATTTTCCCCAAAAACCTCTTTTGCATAATAATAGCAGATACCTGATGCTATAACGCCTACTTTTGTATCCCCCATTTCCATTCTGTTAAACGGACTTGTCTCACTGTACTGCGCAAGTTTTTCAAGACGTTCCTCTACTTTCACTCTTAAATTTCTTGCAATAGCGGGAAGACATACATATTTCCCCGGATTTTTTTCCCATTTTTTTGCCGGTACCGTCTCTCTCTCTTTTAATTCCACAATGGATTTGGAATGACAGACACGCGTTGTCATACGAATAATAAATGGTGTATCATACTCTTCTCCCAGCTCATACGCCGCTTTTACCATATCGATACATTCCTGGCTGTCAGACGGCTCCAGCATGGCAATTTTGGCAGCCTTCGCATAATTTCTGTTGTCCTGCTCGTTCTGAGAAGAAAACATACCCGGCTCATCTGCCGTTATGATTACATTTCCTCCATTTACTCCCATATACGCCCAGGTAAACATAGGGTCTGCCGCCACGTTCATTCCCACATGCTTCATAGATACCATACTGCGAAGCCCTGCTACAGACGCTCCGATTGCAGACTCCATTGCAACCTTTTCATTTGGAGCCCACTCTGCATATATATCTTCATATGTAGAAAGATTTTCCAGAATTTCCGTACTGGGTGTTCCCGGATATGCAGATGCGTACGACACCCCTGCCTCATATGCGCCTCTTGCGATGGCTTCATCGCCGGTCATTAACTTTCTCATAATCTTCCTCCTTATCAGGTATCATTCACCTTAATATTATTCTATACTGGTATTTCATTGTACCCCTGCGGCACTAATATGTCAACGCATTTATGCGTTAAAGTGTAAAAAGCTGTAAAAAAGCCGAATTTCTTCGACCTTTTTACAGCTTTTAATCAATATTTATCACCCAAACTGGCTCATATAAAGAGCTGCATATTTTCCATTTTTCGCCATGAGCTCCTCGTGATTTCCTATTTCTTTTATATCCCCGTTTTCCATATATAAAATCATATCTGCATCACGGATTGTGGAAAGCCGGTGGGCAATTACAAAGCTGGTACGTCCTTTCATCAATTCAGCCATCGCTTTTTGAATCAGAACTTCCGTATGCGTATCCACATTACTGGTCGCCTCATCAAGAATCATAATCTCCGGATCAGACGCAATGGCACGTGCAATTGTCAAAAGCTGACGTTCCCCCTGAGAGATATTTTCAGCCCCCTTACTGAGAAGCATATCATATCCTCCCGGAAGTGTTTTAATAAAGCTGTGGGCACACGCTGATTTTGCCGCTGCTTTTATTTTTTCTTTCGGCATATTTTCTTCCGCATATCCTATATTATCTTTAATTGTTCCCTCAAAAAGCCATGTATCCTGAAGAACCATACCAAAACGTTTTCTAAGCTCTTCCCGTGACATATCTGTGATTTTTACGCCGTCTACCCGAATAGAACCTCCGTTTAACTCATAAAAACGCATCAGAAGATTAATAAGCGTGGTTTTTCCTGCTCCTGTCGGTCCACCACCGCTATCTTCTGTCCCGGCTTTAGCTTCACTTTTGAAAATATAGTTTTCATAATGAAAAATCTCCTTTTCTCCCTGAAAACAGGGTTATTTTTATCATTCTTTATTTAATACCGGAATATTTATGATTCCTTTTTCATGCAGTCTTCCAAGGAATGCAAAACATAACGGCAGCCCAAAGAGCCCGATAACTCCAAAAAGGCAATCACAAAGGGAAACAGAACAGAAAGTATGTATTTATATCCCAGCAGGATTCCGCCTGCGATCAGAGCCCAGTAAAGTACCTTTACTATAAAATCCTTCTGTCGTTCCATTGTGCTGCGTTCCCCGTTCATGCAGAAACCCCATTTAAAATTCTGATATTTGATAATTTAAAAAACAATTTTCCCAAAGCATACTCCTGAAGGCTCATATATTTTTCCGGTGTCACCTTTCCCCCGTAATTCATAATCTCCATATTCCCACTCGCTCCAGTAATAAAAATACCGGAAGAAGAAAAGCCGTTTTTCAGATAAAATTTTCGCCGTGCGATACGCTGATCCCTGTTGTCTGCATCATCCTCCAGACGCTCAATTAAAAGCACGATCTTTTTATCAGAAAACTCTCTGCATACATTCTGCATAATATAGCTTCCCGTTCCTTTACTTCTTATTCTGGAAGATACCGCCAGATAATCTACCATGACCATATCTTTATAAGGAATCAAAACAACAAATCCCAGAATCTGATTTTCCTCCGAAGCAGTCATAATTACTGCTTTTTTCTTTTTTACAGAGCGCTTTAACGTAAAAAATGGTTTCCTTTCTCTTTTCGGAAATGTATAGTGGTTCAGTTGTCAAGACACAAATTTAATCTTTTCATAATGAACAGATA
>ERZ834859.919-NODE-919-length-36752-cov-4.317465_pt1 | contig 36752 bp, 35 predicted proteins | sample MGYA00519947_ERZ834859 | MGnify/ENA primary metagenome ERZ834859 (study PRJEB31850, sample SAMEA3708763) | human gut metagenome | biome: human gut; feature: human-associated habitat; material: faeces | place: China | collected 2014 ...
TGCTATCATCTTCATATGCCATTGTATATTTTAGGGACATTTACTGAATATCCCCCTTTATTGAGTAATGATACGACCCTTAATTTTCTATATGTGTATATTTTAATTCTTAGGCCTGGATTCTTCAATTGTATGCTTAACGTAAATAATAAAATCGTCTATTGTTTTAAAATTGAAACAACTTTCATCTATAAATTTTTTACTTTCACAATTCATATTATCTGCATGAATATATTTATCTATTTCACTAATTATATTTTTATCTTCACTAATAAAGAAATCTCTAACCTTTTCCTCTATACTTTCATCTATGAAATATTTATTTTCTGACTTATCATATTTATAAATAATCTTCATTAAAGAAATTTCATGTTCTGATAACTGTGACAATAAAATATCCAAATATAGCTTAATGTTTAATTGATTATTTTTATTCTCTATGTAAATATATTCAATTATCTTATAGAACAGACGGTAAAAGGAGATTATTCTACATCTGTGTCCATCAAACATTTTTATAGTCTTATCGTAATCATCTAAATATGGTATAAAAAAAACATTATTTTTTCTTAGTTCTTGAATTTGTAAAAGCCTGTCATTACCATTCCTTTGTATTCTTTTTATTAATTCTTTTTCTTCTTCATTATTATACATACACTTAAAGGCGTCTATCCTAAACGTTGATGTTTTACTTACGCCATTGATAAACAAATTAAAAGATATTTCTTTAAATATCTTACTTAATTCTGAATTATTCTCTTTTATAATTCTTAGAATAAAAACACATATAGCTTTATATTCATAAAACATATAGTGAAATGCTTGTTTTGATTTTCCAACATTCTCGATTTCTACCTCAGATTCTAATGATTTTAGAAGACTTAAAAAATTAAAGAAATTGTGCTCAAATCTTTCTCTACTTAATGCCTTATCTTGATTATTTGATCTGTGATAATGGATTTCATTAGCTTCTAATTGCTTCATAAAAGCGTAATATGTTAAAAAAGCAGCTATCATTGATATAAAAGGGGCTGTTATTCCACCTATCGTATCTCCAATCTGTCCTGTTGAGGTAAAATCGATAAAGCCTATTTTTCTTGTTAAAAGAATAGGCATGAAAAAAATAACAACTATAATTAAGAAAATTATATATTTATTACGACTATTTTTCATGGGAAATATAACTATTATAATATTTAACTTTTAAGAAGTTCTATATAGCTATAATCAAAATGCGTTGTCAATATATCTATAGAATATCTTTATATTTCCAAAATTATCAATTAAATTATAAAAAACAAAATATGCAAATAAAAAAATCTTTCAACAAATAGGTAGTCAGATCAAACTTGATAGATATTTCTGATTTTGTCACAAAATCAAAAGTGTGTTTTTCATATTTCAGATTATTAAATCATAGAAGATTTTTCATTATTAGAAATATACTCTTTTTCATGCTCAGTCACATAATGCAGGAATTCAATTGTCTTCAGACGTTGTTCAACACTTGTTTTAGATACAAGTAGAGGTTCTTCATCACTGGCACACCAATGGGCATACATATCAATAAGTGCCTGGATTTCTTTCCTTAAATATTGTGGAACACGCATGGTTACAGAAGGAGAATTTCCGGCAAGCTTCTTTCTGACAGTTCCTTTTCTTCTTCCCCCTTTCTTTTGTGCTATAATCTTCTCAATATCGACAGAAGTTAGAATTTGAGGTCTATAATATTCAGGTAAACCACCCTTGGCCTTGTAATAATAGATGCCATAAGGATTTTTCCATACCCGATCGAGTTTATTCAATAAGTAGAGTCGGACTACTTCCTTACACAATTCATGGTCATAAATATTTCTGACTGATTTTGTCACATTTTCAGAGGTATAAAATGGTATAATAATATCGTATTTCGTAACGAGAGTATTTGTCGGTTTCATAATACAAAATGAGTTATTTGATTTTGTTACTTTTTCAAAAGGTATAATTAATGCTTATATAAAGCATACCAGGAACAGAATGATTGCAGCAATCGCAATCCATTTGACGATAGTAAGTATTACTGAAAATGCAAACCTCATTATGCTCGAAATGAGAATAAAGCCAATAAGCAGCCCTATGGCTATAACCACTTCTTTAGTAATGATGCAGCTAAGCAGCCAGCAGAAGCCTATCAGAACAGCAATATAAAATGTTAGCTTGATTAGAGATATAACTCGATAATGTGAAACAGGCTGATTTACAGGTTGCTTCTTCAATGATTCATTTGATATAAAAGTAGGTTCTGTTTTCATAAGCATCCATTTTAGAGAGTTATTATTAGGTCGGGATAGAACAACCTTTGTTTCAAGGGCTTTATAAAGGTCGGCTTTCAGAAAAGGCAAGGACTATGGGATAAATACAACCTTCAGGTGGAGATTTCTCCCATAGCCTTGGGAATCCTTGCCGATTGAAAGCCGGAAATTACCTTTGCACTTGAACAAAAGTTGTCCCGACTTTAACTGGTAAAACTGAATCAGAAAACAGGAAGCTCGTTTCTTTCAATAATAATCTGTATGCAACCTGTTAGTTCAGTGTAAAGTTCATCATACTCTGGTTTACCGTCAAAATCATCATCAAGTTTATATTTGGCAAATGTTTTCTGAATAGCTGTATTGCCCAAAAGGATAGCTGCCAACCTCTCAGCAAGACTCTGAGGTATATTTTCTGCAAACTCATTCCATAATACTTCTACAATTGTATCATACTTGGAAAAGTGAAGTCCATTGTACAGAACCTCATTTGCTGCTTCTTCAGCTTCAAGATCTGAAAGACCAATGGTTATGGCATTGGCATATACATTCAATGCTTCATCTGCACGGCTACTTAGGAAAGCTTTGTCATTGGACAATTCCGGATGATGCTCACTGATATACTTCCCCAATAAAGACTGGAAGTAAGAAAGTTCTCTTTTTTCGTTTGTTTTCATGTTACCTACTTTTTTATTTGGTTGATGGAATCATTGAAATTATCTAATTTACCTGCAAGTGCCAGCATATTTTCTTCTATCTTCTTGTTTGTTATACGGGCATATACTTGTGTAGTCCTTATATTGGTGTGACCAAGCATTTTTGACACAGATTCAATAGGAACACCTTTACTTAAAATCATTGTAGCAAATGTATGTCTTGCCAGGTGATAAGTCAAATTCTTCTTAATGCCACAAACATCACCGATTTCTTTTAAGTAACTGTTCATCTTCTGATTGGATAATATAGGAAGAAGTTTACCATCCTTAGTTCTTCCTCTATACTTTTCAATAATCATAGCTGGAATATCAAGCAACAAAATATTACTTGGGACTTTTGTCTTCTGACGTGTAGTCATTATCCATCGTTTACCATCAAGTGTAACTATATTATCTTGTGTTAGATTTGCGACATCTATGTATGCCAAACCACAGAAGCACGAAAAAATAAAAATGTCCCTTACAGCTTCAAGTCGTGCTGTCGGAAATTCCTTTTCCATGATACATTTTATTTCTTCATCTGTAAGGAAACCTCGGTCAACATATTCCAATTGGAAATGATGATTCATAAACGGATCATGAGTAATCAAGTCTTTCTTTTGAGCATCCCTAACAACAGTCTTAAAGAACTTCAACAATTTGGTTGCCGTATTGATTTTAAGATTAGCAACAGAACGTAGATAAGTTTCAAAATCATTGATAACCTGATGTGTCAGTTCTTTTGGCATCAAGTCTTTACGTCTATACTTATATCGCAAGAAATTCTCAAAATGACGTTTGGTTCCTGAATATTTGTGATAGGTAGCTTTTGCTTTGATTGTTCCTACCTGCGCCTGCAGTTCTTTTAAATAATCATCATAGAATTCAAGAAAGGTAATTTTTGCCTTATCCTTCCCAAGAAAAAAATTCTTTATTTTTTCAAGAGTAAGGTCTGCATCACTTTCATGGCGCTTAAAGATTTCCTGGAAAGATGTAGATATTTCATCCAATTGAGCATTGACAACCAATGCCTCCTGAGTACGCCCTTTCATTCGGCTTGTTGAATTACACCACAATTTTTTATCCACATAGATACCGGATGAACCTACATTAAGCATTTCTTTGTTTAAATAGATTCTGATCATCAAAGGAGATTTACCACTTTTGTTCTCGTAATTGGAGCGTACATAGAACGACACTTTAAAAATCATTCTCATAATAACTAATCATTTTTTAGTGTAGCAATTTTGCCACAAAGTTCGACATAATTTATTATGAATGAGTGATTTATAAGGCGTCAATTTGGCTATCTTTTGACCGTCACTGCTACATTTTTTTGCCAAAAATGCGAGGTCATTTTCTGCTACATTTTTGTGACAGCAAAATTTCTGTAGCAGAAATTGACTAAGATATGACTGCCAACCGATGCTGGATGGCCTTCATCTTGAAACAAAAATATACGAAAAAAGCACCGTAATCAATTGATATACGGTGCTTTGACTCCTTGAGTGAAGGTTTAATTGAATACCTTCTTTTAATCTCGTTGCGGAAGCTGGGGGATTCGAACCCCCGGTACGGTTACCCGTACGACAGTTTAGCAAACTGTTGGTTTCAGCCACTCACCCAAACTTCCAATCTTTCTGTTTTAGTAGTGCATTGCTCTCAAATGCGGTGCAAATATAGAGGGACTTTTTGACTTGTGCAAACTTTTGCAACACTTTTTTTATCGCCTTAAAATCTCTCTTAGAATAGTTGTCTGATTTTAAATCGATTAAGAAAAATTATTTCATGAAAACAAAATAAACCGCCATAATCAAACAAACGAATGCTGCCAGATGATTCCAATGCAAAGCTTCTCCTTTAAAAAATACGGTAGTAAACACTGTAAAAATAACCAGTGTAATGACTTCCTGAATTACTTTGAGCTGCATTAAGGAAAAAGGGCCACCGTTTCCTACAAACCCTATTCGATTGGCCGGTATCTGGCAAGCATACTCCGCCAAAGCAATGCTCCAGGAAAATAAGATTACAGCATAAAGCGGCCAGTTTGAAATCACTTTCATTTCTTGCAGCTTTAAATGTCCATACCACGCAAATGTCATAAAGATATTCGATATGACAAGCAATAAGATTGTGTATAAAATTTTCATGTCAAATATAATATTATTTTTCTTCCGGCAATAAATCCGACTGTATATTACTCATACTTCCCCACAAACTGTAACGGGCTTCCGGATTCAGTTTCTCCAATGTGTGAAAAACTTCCTTGATGCTCGATCTATTAGAGTCTTTTTCGTATGGACAATTCTTGATTTGTTTTTTATATCCTCTATATGCTGCCATCTGCAGAAGGTCGGCTTCATGCACCAGACACATCGGGCGGATAATGGTCATATCAAACTTCCGCATCACCAGTTTAGGAGGCATCGTACTGAATGCACCTTGAAAAGTCATATTCATCAATAGTGTTTCCAATATATCATCCATATGATGTCCTAATGCTATTTTATTACACCCCTGCTCTTTTGCGACTGTAAACAAGGCTTTTCTTCTGTTCCATGAACAAAGGAAACAAGGAGACTTGCGCGTATCGGTAGAAGGATCGAAAGAAGTCTCATAACAGATGAAAGGCACTCCCAATGACTCTGCATAAGAACGTAAATAGTCCATATCCGATTCGTAAGATATATTTTTCATTACTACATGAGCCGCTACAACCGAGAATTTGGGCTTATAAATCCGGGAACGCAAGGCAAGTAACTCCAATAAGGCAAGCGAGTCTTTTCCTCCCGATAAACCGACCAGAATTTTATCTCCATCTTCTATCAATCCGTATTGAACGACTCCTTTATTGAAACATTTCTGAATGCGACGCATCAACTTTTCTTCCATGATTCTTTTTTCCATATATCATATAAAAAATGGTTGCAAAAATACGAATTTTAGAAGAATATTTGTATTTTTGAATTTATTAAATAACAGCACGAAAATGATGAAAAAGAAATATATACTGACTTTCTTTATTTTAAGCTCAATAGGAAGCGCTTACTCTCAAACATTATCTCAAGCAAAAAGCTGGTTTCTCGAAGGAAAATTTGCTGAAGCTAAACCTGTATTCAAAAAACTTGCAAAACAATCGCCGTCGAATGCCAGCTATAATTTTTGGTATGGAGCCTGCTGCTACGAAACAGGAGAAAAAGCAGAAGCCCAACCTTATCTGGAAAAAAGTGCAGAAAGAAAAGTAATCAATGCATACCTTTATTTGGGGAAGCTATATTATGATTTATATCGTTTTGATGATGCAATTGAGAACATAGAAAATCATATCTATTGGCTTGAACAGAAAAAAAGAGACACAACCGATGCGGAAAAAGAATTGGAACGTTGCAGAAAAGCTGCACGCATGCTCCGAGGTACTGAAAATGTAGTAATAGTGGATAGTTTTGTAGTAGATAAACAAAATCTGCTTTCGGCCTACAGGCTAAGTAAAGAGTCTGGAGAAATATCCATGAATGCAGATGGAAACGGTACTTGCTTTACGAATGAGATGGGAGACAAAAAAATTGTGACTCAAACGAATAATGACGGAGAAACATATCTTGCTTCACAAATACAAATGATCAACCAATGGAGTGCCCCGGAACCTTTACAGTCTTTAAATGAAAACAGCAGACAGTTGAACTATCCGTTTATGGCTGCAGATGGCATTACACTATATTATGCCGCAGAAGGTGAAGAAAGCATGGGAGGATACGACATTTTTGTAACCCGCTACGATTCTGAAGACAATACTTATCTAAAAGCTGACAACATTGGAATGCCTTTCAACTCACCCTATAACGATTATATGTATGCATTGGATGATTTCAATGGCTTAGGATGGTTCGCTTCCGACAGATACCAGCCGGAAGGAAAAGTATGCGTGTATGTTTTTGTGCCTAATGCATCCAAAACTGTATATGATTATGAAACGACAGATCTTCCGAAAATAATAAATGCAGCTACCTTGAAAAGTATTAAAGATACATGGAACAATGAGGATAAACTAAGAACAGGACGACAGAATTTAGCTAAGGTTTTATATGGTAGTAATCAATCCCAAAAGGAAGCCAGTTTTACCTTCATTGTAAATGATAATACCATTTATCACAACCCATCTGATTTCGTATCCAAAGAAGCCGGCAAACAGTTCCGTATTTTACAGCAAAAGCAGAAAGATTTGGAGGCATTGGAAGTAAGCCTGCTTGAATTAAGAAAAGAATATCATGAAAGTAATGAAAGCAAGAAAATTAATCTTGCTCCACAGATATTAGATCAAGAAAAACGAATAGAAGAATTGCGTAAAGAAGTAAAAAGTCTTTCTGTTTCTATTCGAAATCTAGAATTAAAGAGTAAAAATTAACAACAACAATTATGGAAGTATTAATTATTAGCATGCTTATCATAGCCGGACTGATACTTTTCATTATCGAAGTATTCCTGATTCCGGGTATCAGTGTCGCTGGAATTGCTTCAGCGTGCAGTTTATTGTATGCCATTTATTATGCTTTCGACAGTTTAGGAACACAAGCTGGTATTATAACTATAGGTATTACTATAATAGGAATAACCGGAATTACCATTTGGTTTATGAAGGGTAAGACGGTAGATAAACTTGCTTTGAAACAGACCTTGGACTATAAGCCTAACCCGTTAAAAGGAGTTGACATACATGTAGGAGATATCGGAACAACTATAACCAGACTGACCTTAATAGGAAATGCTGAAATTAATGGACATATTCTTGAAGTACAATCAGCAGACGGGTTTATTGATGAGAAAACTCCTATAAAAGTATGCCGGATTACTCCTAATACCATTTACGTACAATCTATTCAATAATATTTACTTAAATCCAGGTAAGCTATGATTGATCCTAACTATCTTCCGTTTATTTTAGCCGGTGGTGGAGTTATTCTGTTGGCTATATTTTTCCATTACGTTCCCTTTTTCCTTTGGTTATCTGCCAAAGTTTCAGGAGTACGTATTTCACTGGTACAACTTTTTTTGATGCGTATCCGTAATGTACCACCTTACGTCATTGTACCTGCTATGATAGAAGCGCATAAAGCTGGACTCAGTAACATCACCCGTGATGAACTGGAAGCACATTATATGGCAGGAGGACATGTAGAAAAAGTTGTACATGCATTGGTGTCGGCATCAAAGGCTAACATCGACTTGTCTTTCCAAATGGCTACCGGAATCGATTTGGCAGGACGTGATGTATTCGAAGCCGTACAGATGTCGGTCAACCCGAAAGTCATTGACACTCCTCCTGTAACCGCTGTAGCAAAAGATGGTATCCAGTTGATAGCTAAAGCTCGTGTGACCGTACGAGCCAACATACGCCAGTTGGTAGGCGGTGCCGGTGAAGATACTGTATTGGCACGTGTAGGTGAAGGTATCGTTTCCTCCATCGGTTCTTCCGAAAATCACAAGTCAGTACTCGAAAACCCAGACTCCATCTCTAAACTCGTCTTGCGTAAAGGACTGGATGCTGGTACTGCCTTTGAAATTCTTTCCATTGACATTGCCGATATCGATATAGGCCGCAATATCGGGGCTTCTTTGCAGATAGACCAGGCTAACGCTGACAAGAACATCGCCCAGGCTAAAGCAGAGGAACGCCGTGCGATGGCCGTTGCTTTGGAGCAGGAAATGAAAGCCAAAGCAGAAGAAGCACGTGCTAACGTGATTCAAGCCGAAGCTAAAGTACCTAAAGCCATGTCCGAAGCTTTCCGAACTGGCAATCTTGGTATTATGGACTACTATCGAATGAAAAACATTCAAGCCGATACCGACATGCGAACCAGTATTGCTCGCCCCGATGTGCATCCAGCCGGACATGAACCTATCGGTAAATAAAGAGACAGAAACTAGCATTTAACTTGCTAATTAAAAACGAATGCGTATGAAAAAGTATTTTCCCCCTTCAGAACTGATCATCAATGAGGACGGTTCGGTATTCCACCTTCACGTAAAACCAGAACATTTGGCAGATAAAGTCATTTTGGTAGGCGACCCGGGACGTGTAGCGCTTGTAGCCTCTCATTTTGATACTAAAGAATGCGAAATAGAAAGCCGTGAATTCCGTACAGTAACTGGTACCTATCAAGGTAAACGCATCACGGTAACTTCTACCGGTATCGGATGCGATAACGTGGACATCGTAATGAATGAACTCGATGCACTGGCCAATATTAATTTCCAAACTCGTGAAGAAAATGAGACTTTTCGCCAGTTGGAAGTTGTACGCATCGGCACCTGTGGAGGTCTACAACCCTATACACCAGTAGGAACCTATATATGTTCTGCTATTTCCGTGGGATTCGACGGGCTTCTGAATTTCTACGAAGGACGCAATGCTGTATGCGACTTGCCTATGGAACGTGCCCTACTCAACCATTTAGGATGGACAGGTAACCTTTGTGCACCGGCTCCTTATGTAATTCACGCCAACGAAGAACTAGTAGATCGAATCGCCGGCACAGACATGGTACGCGGCGTAACAGTAGCTTGTGGCGGTTTCTTTGGCCCACAGGGACGTCAGCTTCGTATTCCTTTGGCTGACCCACATCAGAATGAAAAAATTGAGAGTTTTGAGTATCAAGGACATCGCATCACCAACTTCGAAATGGAAAGTTCTGCATTGGCCGGACTGGCACGTTTGCAAGGACATAAAGCTACTACCGTGTGCATGGTCATCGCGAACCGGGTAGCCAAAGAAGCCAATACCGGATACAAGAACAAGATTGACGATTTGATTAAAGTCGTACTTGAAAGAATCTAACAAAATTATTATAAATCAACAGGTTCTCCTCTTTGAGGGGAGCCTGTTTTTATGTCTGAAAACTCACTCATATGGAAGCAAGTTTTAAATCTAACCTTACCGATAAGCGTCAGCGATACGCTCAGTTCCTTGAACAATTCGCTCCCCTGATTGAAGGCGAAAAAAATGAAATCAGCGTGTTAGCCAATACTTGCGCAGCGCTAAAAGAAGCCTTCGGATTCTTCTGGATAGGCTTCTACCTCGTCCACGAAGATGAACTCCATCTCGGCCCATTCCAAGGCAGTGTGGCCTGCTATCGTATCAAGAAAGGACGTGGAGTATGCGGCACTGCTTGGGCTGAAGCCTGTACTCAACTTGTACCCGACGTAGATCAGTTTCCCGGTCACATCGCTTGCAGTTCTCTTTCCCGTTCCGAAATCGTCGTACCAATGATAGCCGCAGGAGAAGTACGAGGAGTACTTGATATTGATAGTGACCAATTGGCCACATTCGACGAGACCGATCGTGAATATCTCGAAAAAGTAGTCGATCTGCTGGTAAAAACCCTCTATTCTCACGCATAAATATATTAACTCCATTTCCGGATGTAACCCGAAAACTGTATCTTTGCAAGGATAAAAAAACATATACACACGTGAATATATTACAAACAGAAGATACTATCTGTGCCATTGCTACCGCTCAGGGCGGAGCTATTGGCACTATCCGCGTATCAGGTCCAGAAGCTATCACCATTACGGACCGCATCTTTAAACCCGTTTCCGGAAAACCACTGACTGAACGGGCACCTTATACCCTTACTTTCGGTCATATACTTACGCCAGAAGGAGAAATTATCGATGAAGTATTGGTCAGCCTTTTCCGTGCACCTCATTCTTACACCGGACAAGACTCTACAGAAATCTCCTGCCATGGTTCGAGCTATATCCTCCAACAAGTGATGCAACTTCTCATCCGACAAGGATGTCGTGCAGCAGGTCCAGGTGAATATACCCAGAGAGCCTTTCTAAACGGCAAAATGGACCTTAGTCAGGCTGAAGCAGTAGCCGACCTCATTGCATCTACCTCCGCTGCCACCCATCGCATGGCCATGAACCAAATGCGTGGCGGATTCAGCCGTGAATTGGCCACATTGCGCGACAAGTTGCTTCACCTAACTTCCCTCATGGAGTTGGAACTCGACTTCAGCGACCACGAAGAACTGGAATTTGCCGATCGTTCCGAATTGGAAAGCCTCGCTCACCAGATTGAACAGGTTATCCATCACTTAGTAAATACGTTCAGTGTGGGCAATGCCCTAAAGAACGGAGTGCCTGTGGCCATCGTTGGTGAAACAAATGCAGGAAAATCTACTTTGCTAAATGCTCTCTTAAATGAAGAACGTGCCATAGTAAGCGATATTCACGGTACTACGCGTGATGTCATTGAGGATACCATGAACCTTGAAGGTATTACCTTCCGTTTTATTGATACTGCCGGTATCCGTGAAACAACTGATACGATCGAAAGTTTAGGTATCGAACGGAGTTTCCAAAAACTGGATCAGGCTGATATCGTACTCTGGGTTATCGATGCAACCTGTGCCGAAGAACAATATTGCCAGCTGGCTAACAAAATTCTGCCACGATGTGAAGGCAAACATTTAGTAATTGTACTCAACAAAGTGGATCTACTTTTGTCGGCAGACTCTCTCGGTAAGGTAACAGAGGATACGAAATCGACTGATGAGCAAATTGCCCGTTTGAAAGCGACTCTTCCCGACCTGCCGGAGGATACTTGTGTACTTTCACTCTCAGCCAAACAAAAGGAAGGACTGTCTTCGCTCCAAAAACAATTGGTAACCTTTGCGGCTTTACCCGATCTGTCACAGAATGATGTAGTAGTTAGCAATATTCGCCACTACGAAGCGCTAAGCCGTGCGCTAGAGGCTATTCACCGGGTACAAGACGGACTGGCCATGCAACTTTCTGGAGATCTTGTATCACAAGATCTTCGTGAATGTCTTTTTCACCTTGCAGAAATTGCAGGTGGAGAAATCACTAATGATGAAGTTTTAGGAAACATATTCAAGCATTTTTGCATCGGGAAATAAGGACTGAAAAACGATGAAAAACGCCAACAAACGATAACAAATAAAAGTCTAATAATCAATATATTAAACGATGTTAGCAATCTACGCTAACATTGTTTATTTTCACGGTTTTGCATATTTTTGTACCCCGAAAGTACCTGTTGACTCATTAGAGTAATTTTTCACTAACAACGTGTGCGAAGTACAAAAGGTATTTACACATCATTACACACCTTTACACACTATTTCGCAGCGAGTTTTGGAGAGTAAAATATGGGTAACAAGGTAAGAATTGAAAGAATCTGTGAATTTTGCGGGAAGACTTTCATAGCAAAGACCTGCAAGACACGTTTCTGTTGTAAGGCTTGTAACGACAAGTATTACAAGGAGTTAATTAGAAGTGACCGCTATAATGCAGTCACAAAAGAAGTGAAAGAGGAAAAGAAGAAAAGAATCCGTCTGGCTGTAGATGAACTGGAAGTTATACAGGCGAGAGAATTTATCAGCCTGAAACAACTCGCCATTTATCTTGGGGTAAGCCGAAAAAGTATTTATACTTACATGCGGATTTATAAAATTCCATTTTCACAAATTGGTAGTAGAATTATTGTTAAACGCAAAGAGGTTGAAACGGTTATGATGAATTTAAAAAGCGTAAAAACAATGCAAGAGAGACCTATTAAGTCTACAAAAACAATTACTGATTTCTACTCTGCAAAAGAGATAGAAGAAAAGTACCAGATTTCTTATAGCAGACTTTATGTGATTGCTAAAGAAAACAACATTCCTTCAGCCACTCTTTCAGGAAAGAGGCTGTTCAGTATAGAACATATTGACCGCTATTTCAGGAAGTTGGGATATAAGGAAGCTGAAGAAATAACAGAGTGGTACACAATCGAACAGATCCAGAAAATCTACAAGATGACGGTAAAGGCTGTACACAGCTTTACCTCAAGGTATAAAATTCCCAAGAAAAAGGAAAAGACCGGGAATACTACCTTGTATTCCAAGAAACATGTTGATGAAATCAAAAATGCCCGGATTGGAGAGGACGGATATATAACCGTCCCCGAAGCTTGTGCATTGTTCAATGTAGATCGTGACACTATCTACAACAGATGCAAATGGTACAACATTCCCAAGAAGACAAAGGGAAAGAATGTCATTATAAGCATTGAAGGACTCAGAAAGGTATTTGGTACAGGAAACATTGCCATAAATAATGTTAATGAACCTGCCATAGCCGCACATGAGTAAACGGCAATCTATGACAAACAACGCTAATGTATCACCTATCAAATCCGAATTATCATGATTTCAAAAGTATATCTTAGAAAAAAGAAAATAAGCAAGGGAAGAGTTTCATTATATCTTGACTTCTACCCTCCTATTCTCATTCCTGGAACTAACAGAACAACACGCCGCTATTTTCTCAATGTACATCTTCCGGAAAAGCCCAAATCATTTGCGGAACGTGAACATGTAAAAAGTATTATGCAGAAGATGGAAATATTCCGTCTGAGAGTACTGGAGCAGATAATAAACGAGAAATTCGATTTTTACGATAAGATTGTTGAGAAAACAGATTTTCTTGATTATTTCAAAAATGAATCACTCAAACACAATAAGAAGTGGATTTATGTGTATCAGCACTTTGCTGCCTTCACCAACAACAAATGTACTTTTGCAGATATCAATGTGGCTCTCTGCCAGAGATTCCGTTCCTATCTGCTGAATACGGCCAAGCTGAGAGACGACAGTAAAAAGCTGAAACAGAACTCTGCTGCCGGATATTTTTCCACATTCAGAGGAATGTTGAAAGAGGCCTATAAGAAACGGATGCTCAAAGAGAATATCAATGATTTTCTTGACAGGATTCCGGAAGAGGAAACAGAAATCAATTATCTGACAGAACATGAATTAGGACTAATCATAAATAATGAGTGCCCTATTCCGGTTTTGCGAAAGGCTATCATTTTCGCCTGTATAACAGGCTTCAGAAGAAGTGACATACTTGCTTTGAAGTGGGAAGACATCAAGGAATTGCCTAAAGGCGGATGGTGTGTATTCAAACGTATGCAGAAAACAAAGAACATGGCAAACGTTCCTATCGGGGACGATCTCATGGAAGTCATCGGCCCACGTGGTGAAGGACTCGTATTTAACGGACTTACCACATATATGCTGACCTATCCGATGAAAAGATGGTTCAAGAGCATAGGCATAAAGAAAGACTTGCACTTCCATTGTACACGTCATACATACGCTACCTTGTCACTGGCTCTCGGTACAGATATTATTACTATCAAGAATGTACTCGGACATAAACAGGAAAGTACCACAATGCGATATACCAAAGTCGTGAACCCTTTAAAGGAACAAGCTGCAAAACGATTAAGCATTAATACAATCAGTCAAAACACGGAACAATATGAAAAAGGCAATTTCTAAAATCAATCCATTCAGATATGCAAAAAAATTGCATATCGGTTATATCTGGCTAATAGCAGTGCTTCTGCTATTAGTCGTTGGTGTTATCTGCTCAGGAGCAAAGGTGTATAAATACAGTCCCATACTCTCGGTTGTCTCCTACTCTTTGGCCGCTATCAGCCTTATAGCTATAATTATTATGATAGTGCGGAAAACCTCCGATATGAAGATTCAAAGTGAACTGGACAAATATATTCTTGTGCTGAATGAGCATAAGGATGATAAGGAATGGTTACATAAAGAACTTACCTATGTCAATCTGAGGATATATAACAAGACAAACGGACATTTATACCGGTGCAAGAAAAAACTGCTGGAAGAATACCAAAATGAGACAAACAATGAAAGTGTAGCCGAAGAGCTGCTGGTACGACTTAAAGAACAGGAAAACCGCCATCAACAGCAAATCGAAAAGATTGAGGAACTTCTCGTAAATGACCAGAAGCCATTACAGTATTATCTGGATGCAATAGAGAATAACGGCAATGATAATCCGGCCGATGACAGATCTACAAGATTATGCAAACTGTTTTCTTTTATTTATAATTATATCAGCACGGAATTGGACGATTGTCTCAAGCCCTATGAAGTTGAATATTTTAAAAAGTATGCCTTTGCTCAAATTACAAGTATGCCAATAGAGGAAGATATACAATACCCGATTTCTGAAATCTACAGAATGTCAAAGACTGACTTGGGAGCTTTCATTCATAACCTCTATATAATGTGCCACTATTGTAGAACAGACCTAAAGAAAACCGATTTCTTCAATGGGTGCCAGAAGTTTATATCAGCTTCTTTCTGCACTGCCAATGTATTATTCAAGAACAGTACAAGACTGTCAACCAATTCCCGTATTGAGGCCATAAATATGAAAAAAAGCAATTTCTTCAGCGAATATCTGAAAGAAATCCAGTAAAAACAAATACCATCTTTATAACTGAAGATTCCTGTAAAACTGTATTTAAAGTTTTATGGGAATCTTTTTTATGTCAGCCGGATACATATAAATCATAGTATAAACACGCAGAATTACAGTATATTACATTGCAGTTGTTAAAAGTTTGAGGAAAGCATGAGGACCGCATGAGGAATTCATGAGGACATGCTTTTTTATCCACCATTTGCCATTCTTTTGCAGAGAAATCAAATTTTTACAAATGATGAAAAACGAAAACAATGTTTTTGGCAAAGTTACACATGATAACTTGCCGCAGGCTGTAGAGCACCTCATAAAAATGATGGAGGAACAGGCTCAGAATTCTAAGAACAACATGCCGGTGGAAGATGATGAGATATCCATCGAGGAAGTAAGTTCTCTTATAAAGAAAAGCGTGAGTACCATTTACCGGTATACTTGTCAAAACAGTATTCCCCATTCTAAGCAGGGTAATACACTCCATTTCTACCGGTCTGAGATTCTCGAATGGATGAAAATGCACAAGAAGAAATGTATTAATGAACTCTCTGATGAAGCACATATTGAGTCTTTCAGGGTATTAAACCGTGATTAACAGGTATGGGAGAAAGTAGAATAACTCCAAGTGGTATAATAAATGATGCTGTCAGCATGATAGGCAAAATGAATGACTCTTCATTTCCTATTGATGTTTTCCCAAATAAGATAAGAAACATCATTCTGAATATGTATGAGTACCTGGCATTTCCTATCGACTACACTGCGTGCAGCATGATGACAGCCATTTCCACTTGTATAGGCAATACACATATCCTTCATTTCAAAACGGGATGGGATATCAAGTGTATCATATATATGGCTCTCGTCGGAAGGCCGGGTGCTAATAAAAGCCATCCTCTGAAAACGGCCTTCGAACCTCTGTTCAGATTTGATAAGGAGCAGAAGGAAATATATAACGAAGAGTACAGAAAGTATGAATCAATAATGAGCTTAAGTAAAAAGGAACGTCTGGAACAGGGATTTGATATGTTTCCCAAGGAACCTGTGCGCACCCGATTTCTGGTTTCTGATATCACACAGGAAGCTATGGCAAAGTCTATATCAGAGAATCCGCGCGGCATTTGCCTTTACATGGATGAACTGCAAGGATGGATCAATAATTTCACACGCTACAACAAAGGCTCGGAAGAACAGTTCTACATATCACTGTTCAATGGGTACATGTATATTTCCGACCGCAAAATGAATACAAACAATATCATGATTGACTCTCCGTTTTCCAATGTGATAGGTACAATTCAACCGGAAATACTTATTGATACATTCAAAGGAAGTAAAAGCAATAATGGTTTCCTTGACCGTATTCTTTTTGCCATACCTGAAATCCAGGATAAGCTATACTGGAAAGATGATGATATTGACATGAGCCATTTCAATGAATGGAACACGATTATGCAATCGTTCATCAGAATGAAAATAGAACATGATGAACACGGAAACATAAATCCTGCAAGACTGGAATATGAACCTGGAGCCAGACGAAAGATTATGGAATGGCAGCATCAATGGGCAGATATGTTGAACATGGAAGAATCGGATAAAAGACGCAGTATATACAGCAAATTTGAGACTTACATTCATAGATTCTGCCTGATTATACAACTGTGCAAATGGGTATGTAATGAAGGTGACAAAAACTGCATCGATCTTGACAGTGTACTGAAATCCATACGTCTGGTGTCCTATTTTAAAAATACTGCCCTGCAGATATGCTCCATGATTGAAGGCGTGATGCTCACTCCCAAGCAGACAGAACTGTTGGAAAAGCTGCCGGATAAGTTTACACGTTCTGAAGGATTGGAAGTAGCCGTTTCCATGAACTGGAGTACCAGCACGTATGACCGTTTCCTGAAAAAGGCAACGGGAACTTACCTTTATCACGAATATGGAAATTATAAAAAAGCACAATGACAAAGTGATAAAGTGACAAACTAAGGCTGACTTTATCACTTTGTCACTTTGTCAATCACTAAAAACAGAAAATTATGGAAAACTTCAGATTTATATTGGAGCCTTATAACAGGCACCAGAGAAACAGATACACCTGCCCCTCGTGCGGAAAGCATCGTGAGTTCACCCGTTATATTGATACCCAGGGGGCTATCTCCTTTCCCGAATATGTAGGAAAATGTAACAGAATCAATAATTGTGGTTATCACTATACTCCTGCAATGTATTTTGATGAACATCCGGAATGTAAAGAGTACAATAAATCATTCCCTATTGTAAAAGACAAGAAACCTGTTGTATGTCATCCAAGACTTCCTCCTGTACGCCGGCATACCGACACATCTTTTATACCAGATGAAATTATGCAGCAGACAATGAAATGCTATGAACAGAATAACCTGTTTCTGTATCTTGCCAATCATCTGGGTTATGAGTCAGCACTACGTCTGATGAAGACTTACCATGTAGGTACCGCCAGGAAATGGGAAAATGCTACGGTATTCTGGCAAACAGACATATCCGGGAAAATAAGAACCGGGAAAATCATGCAGTATAATGTAGAGACAGGAAAACGTATAAAAGAACCATATGCCCATGTTTCATGGGTACATACAGAGCTTGATATACCGGAATTCCACTTACAACAATGCTACTTTGGAGAACATCTATTATACAACAGCAGAAAACCCGTTGCCATAGTGGAAAGCGAAAAGACCGCTATCATTGCTTCATTCTATATACCGGAATATATCTGGCTTGCAACGGGCGGTAAAAACGGATGCTTCAACGAGCAGAATTTTGACGTACTCAAAGGCCGGAATGTTGTTCTGTTCCCTGATATCGGAATGACACAGGAATGGAAAGAAAAGTGTATGCAGATGAGAAAAAGAAACATCCGTACTGAGATTTCCGAGTATCTTGAAGAAAATGCAAATGATGTTGAAAGGGTGAACGGATACGACATTGCCGACTATCTTATAAAGGTAAAATCAGGTGAAGCCGTTCTCCAATCCATGACAAGAAAGAATCCTGCCCTAAAACTTTTGATCGAGACTTTCGACCTGGAGCTGTCAGGTTTCGGTACTCAATAAAAGTCCGTTTCCCATATCCAACAATATTCAGGAAAAAACGGAATGACAAAAGGAATGTAGTTTTTTCGGTTGGCAAGTTTATGTTTTGGTAATACCAAAACCTCTGAATCCATCCGAGAAGTACCTAACAGAAATCAATTATAAACCGAAAAAAATAATCAACAGAATGGAACAAAAAAGCAACAACAAAAATAAGGCTATCGGTGGCAGACCTCCACTGGACAAAATGGAAAAACGTACAGAGATATTGTCATTCAAATGTACCGTATTGGAACGACATATCATAAACGGTAAAGCCATGACAGCCGGTGTTACATTAGGTGAGTATATAAGAAATACGGCCATAAACGGAAATATAACAGCACGCCTTACACCTGAAGATGTAAAACTGATAAGGAGTCTTTCAGGCATGGCAAACAACCTAAATCAGCTTGCTAAAAATGCAAATACTTTCGGATATGTTTCAGTGTCAGAATCCGTATCAGAACTGGCTGATGGAATAGACAAAATCATTAAACTGATAAAGGCATGATGGGAAAGATTATGAAAAGGAATGACTTCGGTAAGATTGTAAATTATACGATGAAAGGCAACAATAAATCCAAGCTTCTTGCCGCCGAAGGAGTGCGTTCAGTCAGCAAACAGCATATAGCTGAAAGTTTCAGTTGTCAGGCAGGTTTAAATACAAGAATCAGAACTCCGGTCTATCACATATCATTGAGCTTTTCAAAGCAAGACTCCGGAAAACTGACTGACGACCTTATGGTAAAGATTGCCGGGGAATATATGGAAAAGATGAATATCAAAAACACACAATATATTGTTGTAAGGCATTACGACAGAGAACATCCTCATATACATCTTGTGATAAACCGTGTGGACAATGACGGAAAAACCATAAGCGACAGCAATGACCGCATAAGAAACAACAGAGTATGCAGGGAACTGACAATAAAATATGGCTTGTATATGCCGAAAGGTAAAGAGAATGTCAAGTATAACAGGCTTCGTGGCAAAGACAAGCATAAGTATGAAATGATGTTTGCCATACGCAAGGCTTTGGAAAAAAGTAATAATTGGAGCGAGTTTCAAAAGAAGCTGAGCAGAGACAAAATTCATTTTTCTATAAGAACAGACAGTAAAGGTAAGCCATGTGGTATAGTCTTTTCACGCGGTGAATATACATTCAGTGGTTCCAGAATAGACCGTAGTCTGAGTTATTTTAAAATAGCTAATATGCTAAACAAATATGAGAACAGTCTGGGTACATCGGACAGCTTAGGAAATACCCAGCAAGACAAAATCCAGAAGCAAGAAAAGGATACAGTCACACCAACAGAGCATGATGAAATATATGAAAATGACGTTATCTCTCCTACTGGTAATTCTATCATAAATGCTGTTGCAGATTTACTCCTTCAGCCTAATACAGTAATATCTTCAGGAGGTGGTGGAGGAAACAGTAACCAGTTGGATGATGATGAAAGAAAAAGGAAAAATCGTGAACATTTTAGAAGCAGAAGAAGATGATCAAGAAAGAAATTGAAGGAGCCGCTCTCCTATCCATATATAATGAGCTTAAAGATGAGATAAAGGCCATACGGACAGATATTCAGCATTTGAGTATTCAACAGCCCCAGCAATCAGAGAACAATCAAGAATTAAATTCCATGTTGAAGGAAACGATTGTCAATGCTGTAAACGACACTATAAATGCCCATATAAAAAGTAGAGAAAACTATGCTGATGAAGTTAGTAGAAGATGTAAGAATACTATTGATTTTGCAATTGAAAGAGAAACCAAACTGGTTAATAATGTGTTGTTGCCCAAACTCACCCCTATTATTCAAATCAATAAAAAGATAGATACCATAAATGCAAGGCTTAGCGGAATCGAAAATGACATACAGAAGATGCCTAAAGATAATATAGGTAGTACCAACAATAACAGATTTTTCTGCATAATGTTAATTATTATTACTTGTATATTTTGGATATTGGGAAATTTTCTTTACATGGATTTAAATCAAAGGTATAATGAGTTAAAGGAAAGGCATGAAATAGTGATGAGGAATATAAGTTCCGATAAAATAAAGAAATAAGGATATTTAGCATCATCCCAGAAAAGTTGGCGTATAATTACTAACAAGAAATGTCAAATCAAAATATCAAATTTAACTTATAAATATAGCATCAAACGCTATATATCATCAATTATCTTATTATCTTTGCAAAAAATAAACATTATCAATTAAAAGACACATGAAGCTTAATAGAATAAAAGTGGTTTTGGTTGAAAAAGAAATTTCTCAAGTACAGCTTGCAGAAAAACTAGGAAAAAGTTTTAGTACGATCAATGCTTATTGCTGTAATCGTGTACAGCCAAGCCTTGATACACTACAACGTATTAGCGAAATTCTTGGAGTAAAAATGAAAGATTTAATAATTGAGCAAGAATAAAGTAAAAATGTTTAATAGAAAATATACATTCATTGATCTTTTCTCTGGTTGTGGGGGGTTGTCTGAGGGCTTCTACAGATTGGGATTTAAAGCTCTTGCACATGTTGAAATAAACCACTGGGCTTGTGAGACATTGCGAAAGCGCATGGCATACTATGGATATAAAAATATCTGTCAGGAAGTAATAGAAAAAGATATTACCTCAGATAATATTTTAACCTATATAGACGAAGCTGTCTCTGGTAGAGAAGTTGATGTTATTATAGGCGGACCACCATGTCAAGCATATTCAACGGCCGGAAGAGTAAGAGATTCAAAGGGCATGGCTTCAGATCCACGTAATTTTTTGTTTGAAAGCTATGTTAAGATTTTAGAATACTACCGTCCTAAGTTCTTCGTATTTGAAAATGTAACAGGATTATTGTCAGCTAAAGTGAATGGTAAACTTATAATGCCATCTATAATGAAAGCTTTAGGACATCTATATAAAGTTACAGACAATCCAGAAGTTCTTGTGCATAATACAGCAGATTACGGAGTTCCTCAAATTCGGAAACGTGTTATTATAATGGGAGTCCGTAAGGATATTAAAAATAAAGATGTTTTAGATTTATATAGAGATGTCATTAAAACGCATTGGAATCCTGAAACAGAAGAGATAAATCGAAAAGGGCGTCATAAATTTATTAGTGTTCAGCAAGCTATAGGAGATCTTCCCGTAGTGGAACCAGGAGAAGATGCTTCTACTTTAACTTTTAACTATCCTTGTAACAATTCATTTCTTAAACGGATTGGGAAAGCAGGAATACACCCTCTTATGGATCATATAGCTAGGAAACATAACGATCTAGATAGAGAACGGTTTTCTGTTATGATCAAAAACAGATGGTCCTTCGGTCAGTTACGTAAAGCGATGCCTCAATATGAGCATGAACATGCAAGAGTCTTTGACAATAGCTATGTTGTGCAATGGTGGGATCTACCATCAAAAACGATTCTTGCTCATATACACAAAGATGGTTTTCAGTTTATACATCCAGATGGAAAGCAAGCACGTTCATTTACAGTGAGGGAAGCAGCAAGAATACAATCATTCCCTGATGATTTTGAATTTGCTGGTTCTAGAGGAGAAAAATACAAACAGATAGGAAATGCAGTTCCACCGTTATTTGCAGAGGCACTTGCTAAGTCTATCAAAAAAAACTTAAAGGATATTACTCATGATATTTGAGAATGTAAATAATATATTGCAGAAAGACGAATTTATTGAAAAAATTCTTATTTATATACGCTTAGTTGAAGTAACAGCTGAACAATATAATCTTACAATTAATACACATGAAAAGGTTAATGATGACATAACCAATGAGCTTATCTCAATAGGAGTTATATCATCTGCAGCTGATTTACCTAAACTTAAAGATGTAACTAAATCTTTATATCAAAGGCTTATTGATAGTGTTGGATTATATCTCATTCATAGAACACTTTTTGGTGATAGACTTGATAAATTAAGTAACTCCAAGAGAAAAGCTCTTCAAGAACAAGAGAAAAAAAATAATAAGCCAACTATTGCTGATTTCTTTGCTGGTGCAGGTGGATTAAGTAACGGATTTATTCAAGCTGGATTTAAGGTATGTTTCGCTAATGATTTTGAAGATGTATGTATTAGAACGTATCGCTATAATCACCCAGAATTACCGGCTAATAAAGTTGTAAAAGGAGATATTCGCAAAATTGTAGACAATATACAAGATTATATTAATCAAGATGTTGATGTTGTAATTGGAGGTCCACCTTGTCAGGGATTCAGCAGTGCAAATCAACAGCGAATAATAGATGATCCAAGAAACGAATTATACAAGTATTATCTTAAGGCAGTAAGTAAATTGCTACCCAAATTCGTTGTTATGGAGAATGTAAAAGGAATGCTAAAAGTCGCAGATCAAGTTATTGAAGATTTTAGCAACATTAAAGAACAAAAAGGTGGAGTTACCTATTCATATGTTGTATCTTATCAATTACTTAACTCTGCTGATTTTTCTGTAGCACAAAGTAGAGAACGTTTGATTTATATAGCTATTCGCAATGATGTTGCTGAACACAAAAATATTAGCCCTAAAAACATCTTTAGAGAAATAGAAACTGATACTAAAAATAATCGACAATATACTCTAAAAGATGCTCTTGAGGCAATTAAGCCATTGAAAGCTCCAAGAGTTAAAAATACAAATGAAATTGATAACGAAATTACTGGAAAAAAAATAGACAAAAATACACATTCTGGTAATGAGAATGAGTATCTTAAACTAATAAATGGTGGACGTGAGATACCTATCTTGTATAATCATAAAGCCCGTTATGTAAATGATATAAACTATGATATATATCGATTGCTAAATCAAGGTGATGATGCATCTGATCCAAAGATTGCAGATATAATGCCATATAAAAATAGACTTCATTGTTTTAAAGATAAATACTATAAGTTAATTGCAGATAAACCGTGTAGAACTATTACTGCTCATCTGCGGATGGATTGCCATTCACATATTCACCCATACCAGGTACGAGCATTAACACCAAGAGAAGCAGCTAGAGTGCAGTCATTTCCTGATGATTATTTCTTTCTTGGAACCTATCTTAAAACATATATGCAAATTGGCAATGCAGTACCGTGCTTAATGGCAAAAGAAATAGCAAATGTAATAAAAAAATATCTGTTATGAGAAGAAGATTTTTTATTAAACAGATGACTCCAGCAGAAGCTGGTGACACTAAAACCCATGAGAAGTATATAAGACTTCCCAATAATTTTGAGTATGAAATATTCTTTCAACAGAAAGGAATAGTAAATGGAAGTGTTGTGCAAATTAATTTTGAAGCAGCATATAATGGAAATCAAAATGATTTAATTCCTCTAAAATTTATATATTATGCAAATAGCAACCATGAGAAAAGAATTCCTAGTCTCGGACCCATATTTGATAAATACAATGTAACTTCATCAGATATAGTATACCTTGAAAGTGTTACTGAAAAAGGAAATACTTCATTTTCTATTTCTTTTAAGAAAGGATCAGAAGTAAGAATACATAGCTCTTCACCTATTTTCTATGAAATAGAAGAATTGAATAACACTCCCCAAAAATCTCATCTGTCCACAGATGAAAATTTATGTTTACAAAAAATCTTCTATGGGGCTCCTGGTACAGGAAAGTCAAATAAAATTGAAGAGTTAACAAATGACAATAATCGTATTCGGACAACGTTCCATCCAGATAGCGACTATTCAACATTTGTAGGCGCATACAAACCCACAATGGAAGGTAATGATGATACAATATATAGCAAAGGTGAGCTTATCAATAAATTAACAGAATTTAAAAATAGTGGAGTTCCATATCCAGTCCATAAATTTGCCGCCAAATATTGGCGCTCATTAAAAAATTTGAATATAGCAGACAAAAAAGACATTCTCGTATCTTGTGAAATGTCTGATAGTTATACCGTTGAATTCGATAAATGCATTGCAATTGGTAGTGAATACATTAAAAAATCAAAAGAAGCTCACATTGCTTATAAATATGTTCCTCAAGCATTTTTAAAAGCTTATGTAAATGCTTGGAATAGAATGGATGCAGGTAATAGTTCTCCATATTATTTAGTTATAGAAGAGATAAATAGAGGCAATTGTGCTCAAATTTTTGGGGACTTGTTCCAATTATTAGACAGAGGAGATAATGGAGAATCGAAATATGCAATTTTGCCAGATGATGATATTAGGAGATATTTAGCAGAGCAATTCATTAATGCAACAAACATCCCTGAAAGCATAAAAAATGGTAGCGAAATGCGCTTACCATCAAATCTTTATATTTGGGCAACGATGAATACTAGCGACCAAAGCCTATTCCCTATCGACTCGGCATTCAAACGTCGCTGGGATTGGGAGTACATGCCAATAGAAAGAGGAGACAAAGACTTTGTGATTGAAATTGGTAGTAAAAAATACGATTGGTGGAACTTTATCTCAATTATCAATAGCAAAATTGACGAAATCACAGGTTCTGAGGATAAAAAATTAGGTTACTGGTTTGCCAAGCCAGCAGGCAATGACACAATCATCAGCTGCAATCAGTTTGTTTCAAAAGTGCTATTCTATCTATGGAATGATGTATACAAGGATTATACAGATGATAACAGAAGTATATTCCGTATTACCGAAGACAATAATTCCAAGAAAGTTGCATTTACAGAATTCTTTGGTGCAGATAAAGAAGCAAAGTTATATGCGTTCATGAAATCTAATAGAATCACAGAAATTCAGCCGGAAACCGAACCTACAGAAAAATAGAAATAACAGAAACTACAATTTAGTTTTATGAAAATACTAATTGAAGGTTATCATTACCAAGCATCTGAGGTACATGACGTTCTTAAGGGACTTGATTTTTTCGAGAATGTCAGTCATGAGGTTGTGGTTAATTATGTAGGTTATTTATACAACCCACATATCAAAGACTGTGTCTTCATTTTACCTAAAGTAATAGTTGATAGAAACGGTAAAGCATTTTCACATTTAAGTCCAGCAAATATCATTCATGTAGAAAATGCAAATGGATTGACAGAAGAGGAACGCAAGTTTATTTATGAATTCGCAGTGTGGATATATCGATCTCTGTGCGTATTCAACAAATATAACCCAAAGAATAATATAGTCTATCATAAGCAGATGGTTCATGCAGGCATGAACCATCGCCATATGAGTAATACTTACCTGGAGGTATTGCTTGCTTTGATTGAGTTCAACCGCAAAAACCAAAATTTTTTTATGACCGTTCTAAAAAACATTCATTCTGGTCATAATAAGATAAATTGGATTAGAACAATTGCTCACTGTACAGCTATCGTTCAGAAGAATGAGCCCATTTATCTAACCCCCATTAATAAAAAAAGACAAATAAATTTTGATGAAGAATTATTGATAATCTTCTTTTCTATTCTGTATCATATAAATAGTAAATATGGTTTCCCAGTTTCTATAAATGTGGGATTTGACTTGATCAGAGGAGCTAAGTTCAATAACTATCTTAATGGATTTGGTAAAGTAAGACTAAGGCAAATTAAATACAAGTATTTCTCTGATAAAGCATTGGAATTGTGGGGACTGTGTTATGCTTTTTTTGATAAATCGCATAATATATCTATTGCAAGCGAATTGCAGGAGTATCTTATTGCTCAAAATTACAATATCGTATTTGAGGCAATGATTGATGAATTAGTTGGTGATAAAAAAGAAAACTTGCCTAGTGGACTCAAAGATCAAGAAGATGGGAAACGTGTTGATCATATCTACGAAGATATTGGCCTAACCAACACGGATGATAAATCTATATATTACATTGGTGATAGTAAATACTATAAGTTAGGTAATGAAATTACTGCTGAATCTGTATATAAACAATATACCTATGCTCGTAATGTAATTCAATGGAATATTAATCTATTTCTTGACAATCATAAGGAAGAAGCATGTTACAGAAACAAACTGACGGAAGGGTATAATATCGTACCTAATTTCTTCATCAGTGCACGAATGGATGAATGTTTGTCATATTCTCAAGATATATATCCAACAGAAAATGAAAATAAATCTTTTATCTCACGGCATTTTGAGAATAGATTATTCGATAGAGATACATTGCTCATTAGTCACTATGATGTAAATTTTTTATACATTGTATCGTTATATGCACAAGATAATGATAGTACAAAAAAACAATGGAAACAGAAAGTGCGTAAGAGATTTAGGGAAGAAATACAAGAAATGCTCAAATCCCGTTTTGCATTCTATGCTATGACCGCTCACCCCGGTATTAGTGCAGAAGAGTACATAAAAGCCAACTTTAAATCCGTATTAGGAAGACTATATCAACCATATCATAGGGATGATTATTTCTCTTTGGCGCTAGACAAGGATAAAAAGTATAAGGATGAAAATGATGCTCTATTAAATGAACTTCGCAAATATTTCTACGTTGAAGAAGTTTGCATTGGTGTTGATCCGGAAGATGTTTTAACAACAGCTATTAACCAAAACAAATCGACTATTACAAAATCTGACAAAAATGGTGTTCTTATGGTTATGATGGAGCAGTACGAAACTAAAAGTATTAAATTCTTACCTAGTGGGCAAATTGCAATTGGAATAAAATATACAAAAGATTCGATGGAGATTGTAGAACACTTGTCAGAAATAGGTTATATTATATTCCATACAAGAAAAGATATAGGACAACATTTATACAAAGTTATCGACAAAGTGGTACTTCTTACAGAAGAAGAGATACCCGCCAACATATATAGGAACATCAGCACAGCTAAAATGTATGCTGTTGTTAAATTTGAGAAAAAAGAGTTAGATTCCTCTTTCATTCATACATCACGTAAGACATTCACTCAAGAGACAAGATATGATTCACAGTATATAACCATGTCACTATTATATTAATAGGCAACCTAATATAATCCAAGATAGAATATTTTTAATCTTTATAAAATATGAAATTCAAGAATAATCACATATATATCGGTAACGAAGATCATCTACCGACTTGGTCTGGCCATGAAGGTGAAATAACAGAACACCTTGAACTTACAGACGAAGAAAAATCAAGGTCAGTACTAAAAATTCGTGAGTTAATAAAAAATTATCTACAACTGGATTGTGTAAATTTCTTATTTGGAACAGGATCATCAATTCATCTTGGTGCAGCAAGTATTCAAAACATACCAAATCAAGTAGAAAAAGACATTCTAGACACAGGTATAAAAGAATTGCAAGAAGATTTCAATTCATATGTTAAGAATCTTCAGAAATCATTTGTTGATGAGCATGCTCCTATTAAAGATGTCGTATTCAAGAACGAAAAAGGATGGGATGTTATTTACGATGGAGAATATATCAGAGATTACAAGAAAAACATTTCACTTGTAGATGGTGAGAAAGATTCTCCTGAAAAGCATTACGGAGAAATCTTGGTTATGTTTGAAAGTCTTCTTAATTATCTAACTTCTATTTTATACCAAAAAGAAGCTGAAAATAACCATGATGATGCAAAAAGAGTAACTAACCTGATCAATTCATTGAAAAAATCTTTGTTCAATATTTGTGATGTTCATGAGCGGACAACATCTGAAAGAGATCTTAATAGGATTGAATTAAAAGGTTTTAAGGAAGAATTTGAAAAGAACAAATACATTTTCCATGAGAAATTCCTGAAATCATTAATGCAAAGACCATTAAACCTACAGAGAGCAAACATATTTACCAGTAATTATGACCTTGCTTTTGAGTATGCATTTGATAACTTAGGTATTAAATATATAGATGGTTTTTCAGGTTTTCATCATAGATATTTCAAACCAGAGACATTTAACTATGACATATTTTATCCAGGGTCCTCTACATCTGGCAAAGTGCAGAGAATTGAGAAAGTAGTAAGGTATTTCAAACTACATGGTTCAATTAGCTGGGTAAAGGATGAAAATCATTCTTCAAATAATATCTATGGTATTGAAGAAATGCCTATTGATCTTATTAAAAGAAAAGCTAATGATGGCGGAAAGTTTGGTTATGGCAATTTAATGATATACCCGACAGCTGTAAAAAAGAGTTATACACTTGATTTACCATATTCTGAGCTATTTAGGCACTTTGCTTATTGCACTTCACAGCCACAATCAGTTCTCTTTACTATAGGGTATTCTTTTTGTGATGAGCATTTTAATGATATAATTTATCAAGCACTTTCTAACCCTTCATTTACTTTAATTATTGTAGATTATAATGGCACTCAACAATCTGAAGAAATTAAAAGGCTGAAGAATCTTAATGATCCACGCATTATCATCTTGGAAGGGGAATATATTGGAGACTTCCTCACTTTAGCCAATGAATTGATGCCCGATTTTTTTGATACTTCATCAAGTGACAAAGTTGCAAAAACAATTAGTGCCTTAATCTCTAAAAAATAACACAATGGCAAACGAGCGTAATATAGGACGAGTAGTAACTGTAGATAGTTTATCAGTCTATGTTAAACTTGATGATGACTTAAAAAGTTTATACAAAAGTGGATTTGAGGAAATTTATCCAGTTGCAAGAATTAACTCATACATAATCATTCCAATCGGTGCAGAGCGAATTGTTGCTTTAGTAAATCGTGTAATGACACGAGAAGAAACAGAATTATCAAAGGCTTCCAGTAATATCTTCTTAATAGAATCAAGTCGCTATCTGTCTGCAACAATGGTTGGAACTATAGATAATAACAAGTATATACAAGGTGTTTATAATTATCCTATTCTTGATAATCCAGTTTGGTATATAACTCGAGAAGATTTAGATATAATATTCGATCAAAAGAAAAATAATAACTATATAAATTATTCAGAAGATTATTATCTTCCCATTGGTACTTCCCCGGCATTTCCTGACTACCAAGTTAAAATAAATCCTGATAAAATGTTTGGTAAACATGTAGCAATCCTTGGCAATACTGGTTCAGGAAAGTCATGTACTCTTACATCCATATTACAAAGTTTATTTCAATATAATTATGGTAATGAAAAGCTCAAGAGTGCCCATATCGTCATATTTGACACTAACGGAGAATACAAGGATGCTTTTAAACTAGATGACAAGCATAAGATAAATCCATTCTGGATAAATGATAATGGATTAAAAGTCCCATATTGGTTTATGAATTATGATGATATAGACTACTTATTTGAACCGACAACAGGAACACAAGGCCCAATATTAAAGCGTGCATTAGCTTTGGCAAAAAGTCAAATAGCTGCTGAAAACAAAAAGTTAATCCCTAAGTTTTATATAAACAATCTTATATCTTTCATAGAGACTATTACTTGCGGTGGATATAAAGCCAAGGTTGCTATATATGATGACTCTGAAATAATGCGTGATGCATTTAAAAAGTTATCTACAGAAAAAAGGACAGACTTTGATCTTACTGAAATATGTAAAGCTTTAGATACAATTGCATCACAAAAGAACCCTAAAAACATTTTCAAAAGTGGTAATTATATAAGTGGTAATTATGACATTACTATTATTAATGATGCAATAGAAATCATAACATTAAAGTTGAATGAATATCAAGAAACAATCGTTGAACAAACTTCCTCTGAAAATAGAAATATTGATTCTCCTCTATATTTTGATTTTAATCATCTAATATCATCATGTTTTGATTTCGCAATCAAGGAATCCGCTGTTGCTCAGGATAAATTAAATGAATATATCTCGACTTTAAAACTCAGAATGCAATCATTTGCTGATGACATTAGACTTTCAAGTCCATTATTGTTAGATAAGCAAGAAAACATCAATAATGTTCTTATTAAATTTATAGCCTTTATCTTGGGTGATTATTGCACTGTTTACAATAAAGTAAATAAAGAGCAATCAATATATGATAGCTATTTTGAAAATTATGAAGGGATCAATGACCAGCATCAAATTACCGTAATTGATATGTCGCTTCTTCCTTTCCAAGTACTTGAAACTGTAACAGGGTTAATAGGACGTATCATTCTTGATTTTCTATCTCGATTTGAAAAAGGAAAAAGAGGATCTATGCCAGTTGTTATCGCTTTAGAGGAGGCTCAGAATTATATTCCTGAAAACAATGTCAAGGATCGTGAATCTATTTCACGTAGAGTATTTGAGCGAATAGCTCGTGAGGGCCGTAAATATGGTCTATCCTTACTAGTATCAAGTCAGAGACCATCGGAATTATCAAAAACAGTTTTATCTCAATGCAATAGTTTTATTGTACATAGGATTCAAAACCCTGATGATCAGAATTATATAAGAAAACTGGTTTCTTCAGCTAACTCTGAAATTCTCAGCCAATTACCTACGTTACCACAACAACACGTTATTATAATGGGAGATTGTGTAAAAACACCTGTCGTTGTTAAAATGAAGATAGCAAATCCTAGACCTAATAGTAATAATCCAAAGTTTATAAGTAACTGGTTAGAAGATTGCAGTATAGACTATATTGAAATAGAAAAAAAATGGTTAGAGAAATAGCATAAAAAAGTTTTTATAACAGAGTGACCATAAAAGTATTGATACTTCTTATGTAAAAAATAGCCACTTATATTCAATAATTTAAAACTACTACTATAAACTACTTTTTGCAGTTTAGAAAAAAACAATATAAAATAATAATTATGGACAGACTGAGTAGAGAGCAACGCCATAGAAATATGGCTGCTATACATAGCAAGGATACCAAGCCAGAGATCTTGGTACGTAAATTCTTGTTCAGTCGTGGATTTCGTTATCGTCTGAATTATCCCCTATTGCCAGGTAAGCCTGATATTGTATTGCGCAAATATAAAACTTGTATTTTCATCAATGGATGTTTCTGGCATGGTCATGATGGTTGTAAATATTTTGTAATGCCCAAAACCAGAACAGAATTCTGGCAAGCAAAAATTGAACGTAACAAAGAAAGAGATTCTGAAAATAAAAGACAACTTACTTCAATGGGATGGCATTGTATAACTATATGGGAATGTCAACTAAAACCAAAAGTTAGGGAATTAACTTTGGAATCACTTTCATATACATTATCTCTTATCTTGCTCAAAAATTACAAAGTCAAAAAGTATGATTTACATGAAAAAGATTCATTAATAGTAGCTGAAGCTACCGATATTTATGGGAAAGGTAACATTAATAAGGCTATAGAACTTAACAAAAATAAGAACAAAACATGAATAACTCCACAGAATACGAATTATTTACACGGAAAGTATACCAACAACTTGTTGATGCAGATACTGTTAAAGCAACAAAAGTACAGCATAATGTAAAGTTAGAGGGTAAATCTGGACAGAAACATCAAATAGATGTATATTGGGAATATGAGATTGCAGGAGTCACTCATAGGGTTGCGATTGAATGTAAAAATTATAATAAACCTATCGCTATTAGTAAGGTAAGAGATTTTTATGGAGTACTTTCTGATCTTAATAATGTAGCCGGAATTATGGTCACTAAAGCAGGATTTCAAGAAGGTGCAAAGAAATTTGCAAAACAATATGGCATCAGTTTAAAGGAACTAAGAAATCCAACTAGAGAAGAATGTATCATTGGAGAATTGAGAACCACAACTTCAGTAAACATCAGACATACATTATTTCTAGTCGATGAGGAATGGGCTACAAATAATGGGTATGATTTTCAAACGTACCGACAAAGACTTAATATGTTTAACTGCAGTAATCGATGGTCAAATAGCTCACATATACCCATTGGATTGAATGATAAAAATATTTATGACTCTTCAAGTAAAGCTATATCGTCTTTGGATGAATTAGAGATGAAAATTCCATCAGACTATAATGGAACCGATGATATAACATTTACATTCGATGATGCTTATATTAATGCCAAATGGGGAATAACAAAAATAAAAGAAGTTAAATATTCATATGAGTATAAAACTCAGACCTATACCATTAGTTTGGATGTATTTTACTTTGTAACTGCTATTTTAAAAGATGCACTAAATGGAGAAATTCGATTTATAAATAAAATAAACTGAACCGATGACTACAAAAAAGTTTGCTATCAATTTTGATTAGATATTCCTTCTAAACTATTCGTTGACAAGTGAATTGGGTTATCTTATTTATACAAAAAGGCAAACTAGAAATTTGTTAAGATGCAAAAAGGTACAATTCAAAAAAGGGGTTATATTTATGCTTAACCCCTCCTTTAGGTTGTAATTTGCCATCTTAGCAACTTCTCATTTCCATGTAGATATCATTTTATAGTTATTCTCACTATAGAACTTCGATAATGAGTATTCCATTTTGGAAGTCATTACAATCTATTAATAAATCAATTTGTACACTTTAGTCATTTTATACACATATAATGAGTAGATAATTGCTAAATAGACTTGAAATACATAATTCCGCCTTGATTTCTTATTCGTTATAAATACAATATTTAAAAAAAAGTTCGCCTCTAGTGATTCTTGCAACACGAGAATTTGTTCCCGTATACATAGCCGCATAATATCTACCAAAGTCATTATTATTGTTACTCTTGTTTTCCAATATATTAGTTTCGAAATCTATTATGCGTGCTTTTGTATTTTCTACCCATTGCCCAAACTTTGTCATTTCAATAAACAAGGTGAAAAAATTACTTTTTCTATACCATATTGAGTCTTTAGGTAGATCTAACATTTTGATATTTCTAAAACTATCTAGCATCTTAACCTTCATGGAAGCTGCATTAGGATATTCTTCATCAAATTTCATAATATAGTTTGCAGTTTCTTTGTTTCCAGCAAAATATCCTCCTTCCTCTAATGTTGACATCATCATAAGGATATAATCTAGGTCTGCCATTCTTGAAATCTCAGTATCACTAAATATTGGGATTTCTTCATTGACTAACTCACATAGAATTTCCTTTGCCGTTGTAATAAACTCTCCTTCATAAACAGCATTATTTATTTCTATATCAGTTAAGCCATAGTGTGTTTGATTAATTCGCTTAAATATTTCTTTGATGGTTTCTTCTGATGCATCTTTTAAATCCCTAACAACAACGTCATATGCCAAAAATGCTTTTTTCTGATTTTCATCAAGGTCATTAAAAGGAGGTATCTTCTTACAAAAATCACATCCTTCAATGTAACTTAAAATTGTAGATAATCTTTGCTGACCATCAACAACAACTTGTTGTGTCTGTAGTTTTTCTAAATCAATTCCAGTTTGAGCGATGTATATTTCAGGAAACGGAAATCCTTTTAAAATTGTATCAATAAAAGACTCTTTATGTTTAGAATTCCATACTAATTTTCTTTGAAAAGCCGGTTGCAATATAAGATCACCCCTTTTAATCATGCCAATGAGTTCAGATATTTTCTTTACGCTTGGACTTGCTGAAATTTGTGTCATATTATAAAGTCATTATTGAGTTAACATAATAGCATTCCATATAATTAAAATTCTTGAATAATCCTGCGGATATTTTATAATTACCTGCTGGATTATTATTGTAGGAAATGGATTTGAAAAATGAAAACCATTCATCTTTTGATAATCTTCCACTAATTTGAACCGGTAATTTATCTGGTCTCATCCATCCTTTAATCATGTATTGCAAGAATATATTATAATTTTTTTCTTCATATTGAGTTAAAGATACAAGACCTTTTTGTTTTAAGTATTGAAAATCTCTGATTCTCATATAAAAATCCTCAAATAATTGTTCATTGACGATTGCCACATCAATATCAGATTCCAAAGAAAATGTTGAATTCTTATGATAACTATAACCAAGTTTACCAGAACCTAGAATAAAGACCTCATGAAATCCAATATTCCATTTTTTTGCAATTATTGATCTGAATTCATAATATTCACTCTCGTTATTTTCAAACACATATGGTGTCCCATGAATAATATATTTCCTAACGACCCTAAGATAATCTTCATATTCTTTGCAATTATTAATTTCCTTTAGCAAATCTTCTTTTGAAATCATAGTTGTTATTATAACTAATAGACATGATACCTATTAAATGATAACACAAGAATGTTGATATCAAATAAATGACAAAATAATTCAACCACAATAAAGACATCATTATCTATGTATATTCTAACTTTTGCGATTGAAATTAATATTATACAAAGGTAATCAATTTATTCCAAAAATTCTATCTTTGCAGAAGATAATTATCTTAACACAAAGATAATAGAAATATATTCTATGTGTTGTATAGTAATTAGAGAGCATTAAAGAAAAGTTCTTAAGTTGACATTTAACTAGGAGGTATATCATGGGATTATTCAGTGAAAAATTTGAGAAGGAAGAAAAAGAATTTCTAAAACAAATAGGTGATAAATTGCCTTTGGAAAAAATTGCAAAAGTTCGGATTAAATATGAACACAATTTTAACTCCGACATAAAACGTTTTGAAGAATTTAAAGACGAAGTAAAAATGATGTTGAAAGAGGAATAATTTTTATAACAAATTAAACGAAAAAACTTTAATAAATCAAATATAAAAGGTTATATAATGATTATTCAGGAAGTAAAAGAAGAAATATTATATCATATCTGTATATATCAAGACTTTATGTTAGATATTGGAAAAACTTACAATACCAATTGCATTAATAGAATATATAAAAATTGTTCAGCTGAAAAAATAAAAGATGAGAATGAGTTTGAATCGATTAGAGTAAACAATTATCCAACTTTCCCAAGTAGACAAAAATGCTATTACTTATGCCAAGAAAAAGATGTTGAACTGTGGTTGAAAGAATTAAAGGGAAATAATAAACACGGACATCGTGTTTTTAAAATAGCATGTTCTGGCAAAATCTTTTGGGCAAATTCTTGGTATTTTTCTGACCCAGAAATTAAATCTCCACATAAATATTGGGAAGGTTGTAATCCTAGCGACAATAGCGCTTTAGTTGAAGGATTATTTATAGGTAAATACACTGTTTTAGAGGATTGTACAAATAATTTTGCATGTCCTTTCTAAAAAAACAATTCATAACCCAAAAATATTTTTTTCAATATGAAAGCAGTACATAATAAAGATATTGAAACCTTATCTAAAGATGGTTTCTTTTTAAATGAAATAAATTCAGGATACTCAAATATAGCCTTTTTAACTCTTCGAAGTTCACTCATTTCTTATTTCCAGACATCCATTGATTTAAATTTGTTATTGTCTGATCCCAATCTAGAAACAATGGATAAAACACAAAAAGATAAAAAACATGGTATTAAATATGCAGGTAATTCATGTAATGCCATTTTACATTTTCATCATTTTGTCGAACTCATTTTAAAAGATATTCTCCGCAGCGTTAATGTACTATTAGCTGTTGATGCATCAGACAAACCAATACTATTATATAAACTAATACAAAATGAACCTATATCAGAAATAGACAAAGAAGTTTTAAAACAAATAGAATTTAAAACAGCATTAGATAGAGTTATTGCATTAATAAAAGAGAAAAAACTTGATGATTCATATAAGTTTATACAAGATAGCCGACACTGGCTTGAAAAAATAAATTTGCTACGAAATAGAATTTCACATAGAGGGGTATTTATCTTAAGGTATAATGCTCTAGATGAACTTTTTGGTAAATATATTTTCCCTTTTATAATTAAAATAACCTCATTACCACAATACAATGATATTCTAATGCATCAATTAAACATGTGTAATGATGATATTAATCCAATTAAAGATATCATAACAGAATACTCAAAAAGCAAAATAGATCATTATAAAATACAACTATTAAAATTGTTGGGAAATGCATCATATAAAAATCCAATAATTTCTTATAACAATAAAATGTTTAGCTTCATCTATGAGGATAAAATTAAACATGCTAAAATGATAGCTGATATATATGCAAAAAAAGAATATTATTATAAAATACATAAATGCCCAGTCTGCGGTATAGATGCGCTTGTACCTGAATTTGATAGTTTTGATGAATACAATGAAAGTGGTGAAATTATAAATTGCATAGACTATGTATATAAAGTCAAATGCCATTTTTGTTCTTTTGAATTAGAAAGTTATATTATTAATAGGCTCAAAAGCTTTAATATAAAAATTGAAGATTATTCAAATATTACTAGATAAATCTACACTAAGCTGCACATTAGTATGACAATCTATTAATATAATCTGGAAACTAGCCAATAGAAAATCATTGCGATTCCCCGATTTAGGGACATTCAGTAAATAGTATAAAATTAGCCAACTAATTCATACACAAAGTGT
>ERZ834859.925-NODE-925-length-36639-cov-8.993986_pt1 | contig 36639 bp, 33 predicted proteins | sample MGYA00519947_ERZ834859 | MGnify/ENA primary metagenome ERZ834859 (study PRJEB31850, sample SAMEA3708763) | human gut metagenome | biome: human gut; feature: human-associated habitat; material: faeces | place: China | collected 2014 ...
TGAAATCTGCTCAGGGTATCCTGACAGTTCGTGGTGGTATGACATCTCACGCAGCCGTTGTTGCACGTGGTATGGGAACATGCTGTGTATCCGGATGCGGTGACATTGCTATGGACGAAGAAAACAAGAAATTCACACTTGCTGGAAAAGAATATCATGAAGGAGATTTCATCTCCCTTGACGGTTCCACAGGTAACATTTACGATGGCGTTATCCCGACTGTTGATGCAACAATCGCAGGTGAGTTCGGAAGAATCATGGGATGGGCTGACAAATACAGAACTCTTAAAGTTCGTACAAACGCTGATACTCCGGCTGACGCTAAGAAAGCTCGCGAGTTAGGCGCAGAAGGTATCGGTCTTTGCCGTACAGAGCATATGTTCTTCGAAGGTGACAGAATCGATGCATTCCGTGAAATGATCTGCTCTGAGACACTGGAAGAGAGAGAAGCAGCTCTTGAGAAGATTCTTCCGGAACAGCAGGGAGATTTCGAGAAATTATATGAAGCTCTGGAAGGAAACCCGGTTACTATCCGTTTCCTTGACCCGCCGCTTCATGAGTTCGTTCCTACAACAGAGGAAGATATTAAGAAACTTGCTGATTCTCAGGGCAAAACAGTTGAGCAGATTAAGACAATCATCGATTCTCTTCATGAGTTCAACCCAATGATGGGACATCGTGGATGCCGTCTTGCTGTAACTTATCCTGAAATCGCAAAAATGCAGACAAAAGCAGTTATCCGTGCAGCTATCAATGTAAAGAAAGCACACGCTGACTGGAATGTTTGCCCAGAGATCATGATTCCGTTAGTAGGCGATGCAAAAGAGCTGAAATACGTGAAGAAAGTTGTTGTTGAGACAGCTGACGCTGAAATCGCAGCAGCAGGTTCCGACCTCAAATACGAAGTTGGTACTATGATCGAGATTCCGAGAGCTGCTCTTACAGCTGACGAAATCGCAAAAGATGCAGATTTCTTCTGCTTCGGTACAAATGACCTTACTCAGATGACATACGGATTCTCCCGTGATGACGCTGGTAAGTTCCTGAACGCATACTATGACGCTAAGATCTTCGAGAACGATCCATTCGCAAAACTCGACCAGACAGGCGTTGGCAAATTAATGGAAATGACTATCAAGTTAGGAAAACCGGTTAACCCGAACCTGCACATTGGTATCTGCGGTGAGCACGGCGGTGACCCGACATCTGTAGAGTTCTGCCATAAGATTGGTCTGGACTATGTTTCCTGCTCACCATTCCGTGTTCCGATCGCTCGTCTTGCAGCAGCACAGGCAGCTATCAACGAAAAATAATAAATAAAATCATGTAAAAACATGATATGTGTCCAAGCGTAAAGAATGACCTTGAAGGTCTGAAGCAATTCAGGCTTTCAGGGTCATTTTTGTTGCTGATAAATAAACAAATTCAATAAACCGACTTTCTGTCCTGCACAGGAGACATTCCGTAGACTGCTTTAAATTCCCTGCTGAGATGTGAGGCTGTTGTAAACCCGGTAAGTACGGCGATTTCCTGAATGGTATAATCTGTGGTTTCCAGATATAATTTTGCCCGTTCCAGACGCAGATATTTAATATATTTTAAGGGCGGCATTCCCATGCGGTTTTTAAAGTACCGGATAAAAGCAGTAGGGTGCATATAGACGACTTTTGCAAGCTGATCTATGGTGAGAGAGTCTGCAAGATGCTCATCCATATACTTCAGGATAACAGCCTGCTTGGAATGGAGCGGCGCGTCTTCAAGGGTGGCAGGGATTTTTCCCGGGCTGTGGGAAAAAAGCAGAGCGCAGATCTGAAAAAGGGACGCCTGCTGCAAAAGAGAAAGTTCCACTGCGTTGGCGCTTTCCGTGAAAAAAAGCTGATCGAAATATCCGGTCAGCTTTTTAAAAATATCATCTGAGGAAAAATCCCATACGGTAATGTCCGTAAACTGAGAAAAAAGATCAGTTCCTTCAGAATAAGCGGTAAAATGAAGCCAGTATTTTTCAAGGTGACAGGAATCTGTTAAGGAAAAGGAATGGGTGACTCCTTTGGGAATGAACATTAACTGCCGTTCTTTCAGAAGATGCGTACGGCCTCTGGCAGTAATCCTGGCTTCTCCTGAAACAGGAAAGTATAATTTATGATAGGAAGAAGTTACCCGTGTGGCAGCCCAGGAAGAAGGGCAGGAGATAAAACTGCCGCCATACTGTTTTATTTTTAAGTTTGCAATATATTCAGATACCATTTGAGAATTTCTCCTGTGTTTTATATTTTTTGATACGTTATTTCTTCGGATTTTATATGGATTCATCTGCTTTTTATTTTAACATGGCTGTTTGTACAGTGCAATTTAAAATGTGCTAATAATAGCAAAATATATGCTAATTTTGTATCTTGCCAAATGTAAAGAAAAACGTATACTGAAATTGTAAGATGTTGGGAAACAGATTTGTGATGCGTGATTCTATCCTTTGTATTCCGACAATTTCCCATTACAATGAGAAGAAAGCAATAATTTCAGGAGGAATAAGACATTGAAAAATACGATCAGTCCAAGACAGGTGCATCTGGATTTTCATACTTCACCACTTATTGAGGGAATTGGTTCCAGATTTTCGAAAGAAAACTTCCAGGCGGCATTAAAAGAAGGAAATCTTTCCAGTATTACTGTTTTTGCAAAATGTCACCACGGTGTATGTTATTATCCCACAAAGATCGGTACCATGCACCCGCATTTAGATTTTGATCTTTTAGGAGAGATGATAGAAGCCGCACATGAGATTGGTGTGCGTATTCCAGTGTATATCACAGCAGGCTGGTCAGCCCTGGATGCAGAGAAGCACCCGGAATGGTGGATGAGAAATCAGGACGGAACTCCAATGCTCACGAATTTCGATCTGAATGCAGAGGCAGATGATCCAAAGCCAAATTGCTCCTGGATTGATTTATGCTTAAACGACGGAAGCTATGCAGAGCATATTTATGAGCTGACAAGAGAAGTGTGTGACCGATACGAAAACATTGACGGGCTCTTTTATGATATTTGTTTTATGACGGAAGCCTGCTACTGTGAGGAATGTAAAGCGGGTATGAAAAAAATGGGACTTGACCCGGAAAAAGAAGAAGATGCAAAATACTATTACACAGTGAAGCATCAGGATTTTATGAGAAAATGCGGAGAAATCCTTCATGAAAAACATCCTGAGGCTACAATTTTCTTTAACAGCGGCGGCGCGGATCCCAATCGTCCGGAGTACCACGATGGTTCTACGCATTTTGAACTGGAGGATCTTCCTACTTCCTGGGGTGGATATGACAAGATGCCTTTCCGGGCGAAGTTCTTTGGAAAAACAGGAAAAGGTTATCTGGGAATGACTGGAAAATTCCATACAGACTGGGGAGAATTTGGCGGATTTAAGTTGAAGGAAGCACTGAAATACGAAGTGGCATCTATGATGACATACGGTGCAGGCTGTTCCATTGGAGATCATCTTCACCCGGACGGAGAGATGGATATGGAAACCTACAAAAATATCGGATATGCATACCGCTATGCGGAACAGATCGAGCCTTACTGTCTGCACGGCAGCTCCACTGCAAAGCTTGGCATCTACCTTTCAAAGGACGAAATAAGCAATGAAGGCACAGCAAAGATGCTTCTGGAAGATCAGGTAGATTTTGGTATTGTATATCAGGATAATTTCGAAGAATTCGATACCGTTATTTTTCCGGACTGTGTTGTTTTGGAGGAAGAATCTGTAAAGAAACTGGAAGCATTTATTAAAAACGGCGGCAAAATCCTGGCAACAGGGGAAAGTCTTGTAAAAGACGGAAAATTTCAGCTTGATCTGGGTCTTGAATATCAGGGGGCTTACGGATACGACAAAGATTACATTATCGTGGGCGACACTCTGGCAGAGCATATGATAACTTCTCCATTTCTGGCATACAGCCCGGCTGCAAAAGTAGAAGTAAAGGAAGGGGAAGTTCTGGCAAATGTCATGCTTCCATATTTTGGACGCACTTACGGAACTTACTGCGGTCATAAGAACACGCCTTACAACAGAGATGACTTTGACCATGCGGCAGCCGTTAAAAATGGAAATGTCGTATATCTGGCGCATAAGCTTGGCTGGATTTACAAGAAATTTGGTTCTGCATATCACAGACAATATTTCCTGAATACGCTGCGCCAGGTTTACAAAGCGTCAGCTTTTCAGGTGGAAATGCCGTCTGCAGGACGCGCGGCAATGAACTTCCAGGAAGAAGAAAACCGGTTTTGCTTAAATCTTCTGTATGCTTCTCCGATCAGCCGCGGAGCTGTGGAAGTAATTGAGGACGTAGTGCCTTTATACAATATTTCCTGCTGTGTATATACGGAGAAAAAAATCAGCCGCGTCTATCTTGGCGTCGGAAAAGAAGAGCTTCCGTTTACACAGAGGAACGGAGAGGTACGTTTTACTGTGCCTTATCTGCACGGCCACCAGACAGTGGTTCTGGATATAGAATAAAAATAACTGACGAAAAAAGAGTCTGTTTACCAAATAGCTGGTATCGGACTCTTTTTTTGTTCTATTCCTTCTGTTCTTTGCATACACTATATAGGTAGCGCCGTAATCTATCTGGCATTTTGACACGGTGGAGGCATCTTATGAAGCGCAGATTTTTCCGTAGCGTTCTGACTCTTTTACTGCTGGTATTTTTTTCCGTGATAATGGAGCAGGGAATCCGGGAGAGAGGCGAGGCGTCTGTCCTTGGCAAATACGTCTGTGAAGAGATGAATTTTCGGGAACAGTATATGCCGGAAGAGGTGTTTCAGGAAATTTCCGAAGAAAAGAATATATGGGAAGTATTTACGGCAACGATGCTGAAAGGGAAGTTTTATCCCGGTCAGCCTGACAGAGGGAGCGAGGTGTATAAAAAGTACAAAAAAGAAGAATTTTATGCGCTTTGTAATATGTATGAAGCCATATGGGGAGATGTAAAATATTTTCCTCTGCCTGAAAACAGAGAAAGTTTTCAGAAGCAGTTTTTTTATGAGGATACATTCGGGGAGGAGAGGACATATGGAGGAAAAAGAATACATGAGGGAACGGATATTTTCGGAAGCAGAAATCTTGCCGGATATTACCCGGTTCTTTCCATGACAGAAGGCACGGTGGAAAATGTGGGCTGGCTGCCTCTTGGCGGATACCGAATTGGGGTACGTGCTCCGGGAGGCGCATATTTCTATTATGCCCATCTGTCAGAATATGAAAAGGAATTTTCTGCGGGAGACCGGGTAAAGGCAGGGGAGATTCTTGGATATATGGGGAACAGCGGATATGGGGAAGTCGGGACAACAGGGAAATTCCCTGTGCACCTTCATCTTGGGATTTATATCAAAACTCCTCATTATAAAGAGCTTAGTGTAAATCCCTATTGGATTTTAAAAGCACATGAGAAAAATATAAGAAAGTATACATATTAGCGAGAAATTTTTCGGATTTTGTGTTATAATCAAAAAATGTATGGAAATATAAGGAGCGTTGAGTATGGAAATACAGTTATGGAGAAGCATTTTATGCCCCTATGAATTGGCAGTAAAAGAATTAACCGTTAAATTTGAACATATTATTAACGAACACAAGCAAAACGACTTGTATTCTCCTATTGAGCAGGTAAGCGGAAGAGTAAAAAGTGTAAGCAGTATTCTGGAAAAAATGCAGAGAAAGCATATTCCGATGGAGCGCATGGAAGAGGAAGTGGAGGATATTGCAGGAATCCGGATCATCTGCCAGTTTGAGGAAGATATTGAGACCGTAGCTTCCATGATCCAGAAAAGAAGCGATATGGAAATCAAAAGTGAGAAGAATTATCTGAAGCATATGAAGCAGAGCGGATACAGAAGCTATCATCTGATCATTTATTATACAGTAGAAACAATCGAAGGACCAAAACGCCTGCAGGCGGAAATTCAGATCCGGACAATGGCGATGAATTTCTGGGCAACGATCGAGCATTCTCTCCAGTATAAATATAAAGGAGATATGCCTCCCCATGTGACGGAGCGCTTGAGCAAGGCGGCAGACGCTATCATCTCCCTTGACAGAGAAATGTCTTCTGTTCGAAATGAGATTATGGATGCTCAGAATTCTTCACAGATGCAGTCCAATCTTGTAAAAGATATTTTAAACAATATAGAAAATCTTTATAAAGTATCAAATAAACGGGAAGTAATGAAAATCCAGGATGAATTTCTGCGCGTGTTCCGCACAAAAGATCTGCAGCAATTAGAGCGTTTTCACAGACAGCTTGATATTATTGCGGAAGGATACAGAGCGCAGGCGGTTTATCACAATGCTTGACAGAGGTGTTATATGCTGAATAAAAAGAAGGCGGTGCTTTTTGATCTGGACGGAACCCTGGTGGATTCCATGTGGGTCTGGTCACAGATCGATATAGATTATCTTGGCTCTTACGGATTTGCCGTTCCAGAAGATCTGCAGAGGATCGTGGAGGGAATGGGTTTTACCGAAGTAGCAGAGTATTTTAAGGAACGGTTTTCCATTCCTGATACAATCGAAGAAATTAAAAAAACGTGGCAGGAGATGGCGATGGATCAATACTGTCATTCCGTTCCTTTAAAGCCGGGAGTCAAACAGTTTTTACCGTTTTTAAGGGAAAAAGGAATCCGTATGGCAGTGGCTTCCAGCAATGATGTGGCGCTGATAGAAGCATGTCTGCGGGCAAACGGTGTCCGGGAATATTTTGATGCAGTGATCACTGCCTGTGAGGTCAGAAAAGGCAAGCCTGCTCCGGACGTTTATCTGGAAGCTGCCAGACGGCTTCATGTAAGCCCGGAAGAATGTCTTGTATTTGAAGATATTGTTCCGGGGATCCAGGCGGGAAAAAATGCAGGAATGGAGGTATGTGCAGTTCATGATACATACAGCATTCCCCAGGAAAAAGAAAAACGACAGACTGCCGATTATTATATTGCCTCCTATGAGCAGGTAATAGACGGTACATATGAGGAATAAATTATGCAGAAATTTTTACCTGTAACAGAAAAAGAGATGAAAGAACGGGGCTGGGACGAGGTTGATTTTGTATACGTTACAGGAGATGCCTATGTAGACCATGCTTCTTTTGGTTCTGCCATTATCAGCCGTCTTCTGGAGCAGTATGGCTATAAGGTGGGAATGATCCCCCAGCCTGACTGGAGAAAAAAAGAAAGTATCCAGGTGTTCGGACGTCCCCGCCTTGGCTTTTTAGTAAGCGCCGGAAATATGGATTCTATGGTAAATCATTATACGGTGTCAAAAAAACACAGGCAGAAGGATTCCTATTCTCCGGGAGGAGAGATGGGGCATCGGCCGGACCGGGCGGTGATGGTCTACAGTAACCTGATCCGTCAGAGCTATAAAGATACGCCCATTATTCTTGGAGGAATCGAGGCAAGTCTCCGTCGGCTTTCCCACTATGATTACTGGGACGACAAGGTGAGAAGAAGCGTTCTCATGGACAGCGGTGCAGACCTGATCTCCTATGGAATGGGAGAGCATTCGATCTTGGAAATTGCAGAGGCATTAAACAGCGGGATCCCGGTAAAGGAAATCACATACATTCCGGGAACTGTGTTTAAGACAAAGGATTTGTCCTGTGTGTATGAGCCGCTCCTTCTTCCTGATTTTGATGAGGTGTCCGAGAGCAAAAAGAAATATGCAGAAAGCTTTGCTCTTCAGTATAAAAATACAGACCCTTTTACTGCCCGTACTCTGGCAGAATCTTACGGCACAAAGGGATATGTAGTACAGAATCCTCCGTCAAAGCCGCTGATGCAGGAAGAGATGGACGATATTTATGCTCTGCCCTATACGGGAACGTATCACCCCATGTATGAAGAGAAAGGCGGAATTCCCGCTCTTGAGGAGGTAAAATTCAGTCTCACAAGCAACAGAGGGTGTTTTGGAGGCTGCAGCTTCTGTGCCCTTACTTTTCATCAGGGGCGTATTCTTCAGACAAGAAGCCATGACTCTCTTATAAAAGAAGCGGAAAAAATGACGAAAGATAGGGATTTCAAGGGTTATATCCACGATGTAGGCGGCCCCACTGCCGATTTTCGCCTTCCCTCCTGTAAAAAGCAGCTTACAAAGGGCGTGTGCAGGGACAGGCAGTGCCTTTTCCCGACACCGTGTAAAAATATCACCGTAGATCATAAAGATTACGTGGAGCTTTTAAGAAAGCTTCGTGCCGTGCCGGGAGTGAAAAAAGTGTTTATCCGCTCCGGTGTGCGCTTTGATTACGTTGTGGCAGATAAGGATAAGACCTTTTTACATGAGCTTGTAAAACACCATGTAAGCGGACAGCTTCGCGTAGCGCCGGAGCATGTGTCAGATGAGGTTCTTAAATTTATGGGGAAACCTTCCCATAATGTATACCGGGAATTTTTAAGGGAGTATGAAAAGGCAAATGCGGAAACAGGAAAGAAGCAGTATGCAGTGCCGTATTTTATGTCCTCCCACCCGGGCTGTACCTTAAAGGAGGCGGTGCGCCTTGCCGAATATGTAAGGGACCTCGGTTTTACACCGGAGCAGGTGCAGGATTTTTATCCAACGCCGTCTACCTTGTCCACCTGTATGTACTATACCGGCATTCATCCTCTTACAGGGGAAACGGTATACGTACCGAAAAATCCGCATGAAAAGGCAATCCAGAGAGCGCTGATGCAGTATAAGAATCCGGCGAACCGCTCTCTTGTCCTGGAGGGATTAAAAAAAGCGGGACGCATGGATCTGGTGGGATACGACAGAAAATGTCTGATCCGCCCGGAAAAAAAGCAGGGAGAACCGGCTTTGAAGGGCAATGCGGAAAAGGGAAGGAACGTACGGAAAAAGAAAACGATTCGGAATGTACACAATAAGAAGAAAAAAGTCTGAGGAGTTTTATATGAGTACAGAAAAAAAGAAAAAGACAAAAATAAAAAAAGGGGATTTCGGATATTTTAAAGCAGAAAAAAAGAAACGGTTTCTTTATACGTTAATTATGCTTGGAGTTCCTATTTTTATTTTTGTAACAGCGTGGCTTTATTTTGATACGAGGATGACGATATGGACTGTGATCGCAACGGTGGGCTGTCTGCCAGGCTGTAAGTCGTTAGTAGGGCTTATCATGATGCTGATGCGCCGTCCTATGGATCCGAAGCTTTATGAAGAGATTCATGCACATCAGGGTGAGCTTGTGATGGCATATGAAAATTATATGACCTTTTATGAAAAAAGCGCATATATTGATGCTGTGGCAGTATGCGGAAATACAGTAGTGGCATACAGCAGCGACCCGAAGATCGATACAGAATTTATGGCGCAGGAGTGCCAGAAGATCGTCCGGAAAAATGGATATAAGGCAGACGTGAAAGTTTTAAAAGAGCTTCGTCCTTTCCTTGACCGCCTGGATTCCATGAATGCCCGAAAAGAAAGTCTGGAAGAGGGAATTAAATTTGAACCGGACGAACGGTATCCGGAGCTTTCAAGAAATGAGCTGATTCTCCATACCATTCTGGCACTCTGCCTGTAGGAGCGAGACATGAAACAGTTTATAATCGGAGAAAATGAGGCAGGGCAGCGCTTTGACAAATACCTTGCCAAGCTTTTAAAAGAAGCGCCAAAAAGTTTTTTCTATAAAATGATGCGGAAAAAGAACATTGTTTTAAATGGAAAAAAAGCGACCGGAAATGAGAAGCTGAAATCCGGAGACGAGGTACGCCTTTACTTAAGCGATGAGACATTTGAAAATTTTGCGGGAAAAGCGACTGTTTCCAGGGCAGTGTGTAAGCTTTCTGTTGTTTATGAGGATAAAGATATTCTTCTTATCAACAAACCGGCAGGAATGCTTTCCCAGCCGGATAAAACAGGGAAGCCGTCGCTTGTGGAATATGTGATCGGCTATCTTCTTGAAAAAGGGGAGATTACAGAAAAAGATCTTTCTACCTTTAAACCGTCTGTCTGTAACCGTCTTGACAGGAATACGAGCGGAATTGTGGCAGCAGGGAAAAGCCTTCGGGGACTTCAGATGCTTTCCGCACTTTTTCATGACCGAAGCATGAATAAATACTATCTCTGTATTACAGAGGGCGTAATTGAAAAAGAAGCTCATATCAAAGGATATTTGCATAAAGAGGAAAAATGTAATAAAGTAGTGGTATCAAAAGAGAAAAGAAAAGACAGCCTTCCCATAGAGACAAAATATCAGCCTCTTGGAAATAACGGAACGCTCACTCTTTTAAAAGTGGAGCTGATCACGGGGCGCAGTCACCAGATCCGGGCACATCTCGCTTCTGTGGGACATGCCATTATAGGCGATCGCAAGTATGGAAGCAGAGAGAAAAACCAGATGTACGGGGAGAAATATCATCTGGAACATCAGCTTCTGCACGGATACAGGCTTTCGCTGCCCAAGATGCCGGAGGAGTTCAGACATCTTTCCAACCGTGTATTTCTGGCGCCTGTGCCGGAGCTTTTTCTGCAGATTTTAAAAAAAGAACATTTAGAGGAGTATTATTATGAAGAAATGGAATGAATTCTGGGATTATGTAAAAATGATAGTCATTGTGGTAGTGGCTGTGCTTGTGGTAAATAATGTAATATTGATCAATGCCAAAATCCCTTCTCCGTCTATGGAAAACACGGTTATGACAGGAGACCGTCTGTTTGGCTTCCGGCTTGCGTATGGACTTAACATGGATTTATTCGGAAATAAAATTTCAAAGAAATTTAAAGAACCGGAGCGTTATGACATTGTGATTTTCCATTATCCGGATGATGAAAATCAGCTTTTTATTAAAAGATTAATCGGTCTTCCGGGAGATAAGGTGGAAATCCGTGACGGAAAGGTTTACTTAAATGATTCAGAAACTCCTATTAAAGAAGATTACCTTCCGGAGATGCCGGCAGGCAGTTTCGGTCCATACTATGTTCCGGAAGACTGTTACTTTATGCTGGGTGACAACCGAAATAATTCCAAAGATTCCAGATTCTGGGAAAACACTTATGTGCGGTTTGACCAGATTGTAGGAAAGGCGGTTCTTCGTTATTATCCGTCTATCAAGCTGCTGAAATAAGGAGAATTTTATGGCAACATGGAACAGCAGAGGCCTCCGGGGTTCCACCCTGGAGGAACTGGTAAACCGTACAAATGAAATGTACCGGGAAAAGGGGCTTGCTCTGATCCAGAAGATTCCCACACCGATCACTCCTGTGCGTATGGATAAGGAACACCGTCATATTACTCTGGCATATTTTGAACAGAGAAGTACCGTAGATTATATAGGTGCAGTACAGGGAATCCCTGTGTGCTTCGATGCAAAAGAATGCGGCGCGGACTCTTTTCCTCTTGCAAATATTCACCCTCATCAGGTAGAATTTATGAAAGGGTTTGAGGAACAGGGGGGCGTGGCATTTTTTCTTATTTTTTACAGTCATGTCAATTTATTTTATTACCTTCCTTTAAAAAAATTGCTTTTTTTCTGGAAGAGAATGGAGGAGGGAGGAAGGAAAAGTTTCCGAAGAGAGGAACTGGAGGACTGCTTTTATCTTCCGAAAAAAAGCGGATTCCTTGTACCGTATCTTGACGGACTTGCAAAAGATCTGGAAATCAGAGATGTGTAACATAGTTAATACAGGAGGAACACTATGAAGAAACAGATGATACCCTGTCTTTATCTTCAATATGAAAAGGCAGTGACAGGATTTGGGCAGAGAAACCTGTTCGGAGACGGAGATGTAGAGGCACTTGGAAGATTTTACGGAGATAAGGGGGCAGACGGACTCCTTATTTTTGACTTTTCTTCGGAAGAGCAGGAGCACGAGCGCGCCATCAAAAAAATCGGTGACATATGCAGAGCAGTGGAAATCCCTGTTATGACAGCCGGAAACATCAAGTGCATGGACGATATAAAAAAGCTGATTTACGCAGGCTGTGCGAAGGTGGTTCTGAATTTTTCCAAGGAGAGCAATATTCTTCTCCTTGAGGAAGCTTCCCGGCGTTTTGGAAAAGAGAAAATGGTGATCAGTATTTCTTCTTTTCATGAGTTTACAGATAATCAGGAACTGATCGAGAAATATTCTGATGGCATACTTGCTCTCGATTCTCTGCAGGACGAAGTTGCGGCTGTATCACAGATTTCTGTTTTACTTCATACAGACGAGGGAAAAGAGGAGGAGCTGATTGCTCTGCTGAAAGGAAAATATGTATCCGGATTAAGCGGTGCGTATATCAGCAACTTAGATACAAAAATACACAAGTTTAAAGAACGGTGCAGAGAAGAGAATATTTCCGTAAACAGAGAATTCGAAAAAGGTGACAGTTCCAGGCGAAATGGAAAAATTGTTTCGGAAAGTTTTCCCGAAAGTTCCTTTTCTGTTTTGCAAGATGTGTATAAATTGATTCTTGATAGAAAAGAAAATCCCCAGGAGGGTTCTTATATTAATTATCTTTTTGATAAAGGAACGGATAAAATCCTGAAAAAAATCGGGGAAGAATGTACAGATCTTGTGATTGCGGCAAAAAATGAGAATAAAGAAGAAATCACCTGTGAAATCTCGGATTTACTTTATCATATTATGGTGCTGATGGCAGAAAAGGGGATTTTCTGGGAGGATATAGCAGAAGAACTGACAGGAAAATAAAATTGTCATTGCGCTTTTTTGAAAAGCGTGATATACTGAAAAAAATTGAATAAGAAAAACAACAGGTGCTGAAAAAAATACTTTTTGTTTCAGATAATAGGGAAACAGGTGTAAATCCTGTACGATCTCGTCACTGTAATTAGGGAGCACAAACCTTAATGCCACTGGGAAACCGGGAAGGCGGTTCTGTGTGAAGAACTATAAGTCAGGAGACCTGCCTGGTGTTGGTACAGGAACAGAAGTTCCAAAATCACGAGTAATTGGTTGTGCCGCTTTCATAAGCTGATATTTTAAGTCCTTTTGCCCGCCGCAGAAGGATTTTTTTGCTTTATGAGAAATATTTGTTTTGTATGTTTCTGTACCTGGATTTGCTGATGAAAAAATCATATATATTGCATCAGAAAATAAGTGTCCAATAAGGAGGAAGAGAAACATGAAAAACAAAATGGTGAGAGCGCTTGTACTGGGACTTACAATGTCTACAATCATGATGACAGGTTCTGTCGCAACATTTGCAGAAGAAGCAGAAGTTACAGAGGAAACTGCAGAAACAGAAGGAGCAGAAGAAGAGGGCGAAACAGCAGATGCAGACAAAGAAGCTGCGGATAATGCTGCCGCTTTGATTGACAAAATTTATGTACAGGAAAGAACAGAGACAACAGATGAGGACTGTAAAGCAGCAAAAGAAGCCTGGGACGCTCTTACAGATGAGCAGAAAGCTCTTGTAGAAGGCGAAGAGGCAAGCCCGGATTACTTTGGTCTTGACACAGGGGACGCTTCCAAAGATGATCCGAGAAATGCAGATGAAATCGGAGAAAATGAACTTCTCGTTGTAAGTTTCGGTACTTCCTATAATGACAGCCGTGTTGCAGATATTAAAGGAATCGAGGACGCCCTTCAGGAAGCATATCCGGACTGGTCCGTAAGAAGAGCATTTACTGCACAGATTATTATTAATCACGTACAGGCAAGAGACGGAGAAGTGATCGACAATATGCAGCAGGCTCTTGACCGTGCGGTGGAAAACGGTGTGAAAAATCTTGTAGTGCAGCCAACTCATTTAATGCACGGAGCCGAGTACGATGAAATGATGGAGGTTCTGGACTCATATAATGATAAATTTGAGAGCATTTCCGTTGCAGAGCCTATGCTTGGCGAGGTAGGAGACGATGCCACAGTCATTAATGAGGACAAGGCGGCTGTTGCAGAAGCAATCGCAAATGCTGCTGTAAAAGATGCAGGATATGAAACAATGGACGCAGCAGCAGAAGACGGTACCGCTTTTGTATTTATGGGACACGGAACTTCTCATACTGCAAAAGTAACATACAGCCAGATGCAGACACAGATGAATGAGCTTGGATACAAAAACGTATTCATCGGTACAGTAGAGGGCGAGCCGGAAGAAACAGCATGTGAGGCAGTTATTGAAGCAGTCAAAGAAGCAGGATACAAAAAAGTTGTTCTTCGTCCGCTTATGGTAGTAGCGGGCGATCATGCAGAAAACGACATGGCAGGAGCAGAGGAAGACTCCTGGAAGAGCATGTTTGAGGCATCTGGAGCTTTCGAAAGCGTAGATACACAGATTACCGGTCTTGGAAGTCTTCCGGAGGTACAGCAGCTCTTCGTAGAACATACAAAAGCAGCAATGGAGAAATAAGACAATGAAAAAGAAACAACTGGCGATACTTACTATGGCGGCACTGCTTGCGGCAGTGCCTGCCAGTGTTCCTGTTCTCGGAGCAGAAACAGAAGAGACAAAAACAGAAAGCGCAGAAACAAATATTCTGGAAGACGGTGTTTACAGCGCGGCATTTGACACAGACAGCGGAATGTTCCATGTAAACGAATCACTGGACGGACGCGGTACCTTAACAGTAAAAGATGGAAAAATGACAATCCATGTCAGTCTTGCATCAAAAGGTATCCTGAATCTGTTTCCCGGAAAAGCGGAAGATGCGAAAAAAGAGGGAGCAGAACTTTTGGAGCCCACAACAGATAAGGTAACGTACAGCGATGGCTATGAGGAAGAGGTTTACGGCTTTGATATTCCGGTTCCGGCTCTTGACGAAGAATTTGATGTTGCGCTTATTGGAAAAAAAGGAAAATGGTATGACCACAAGGTAAGCGTGTCCGACCCGAAGAAGGAAGAAGAGAAGACTTCAGAAGAAGCTGGAAAAACAGCAGAAGATCTGGGTCTTGAAGATGGAAACTATACGGTTTCCGTAGCTTTGGAAGGTGGCTCCGGGCGTGCAGCTGTGGAAGAGACAGCAGAGCTTGAGATCAAAGACGGCATTTCCACAGCAACGATTGTATGGAGCAGCCCGAATTACGATTATATGTTGGTAGAAGATGAAAAATATACACCGGTAAACACAGAAGGAAATTCCGCGTTTTCCATTCCTGTAAAATGTTTTGATGAAAAACTTCCGGTGACCGCAGATACGGTAGCTATGGGAACTCCTCATGAGATAGAGTATACTCTGCAGTTTGATTCTGAAACGATTGAAAAGGCGAAATAATGAAAAAAACAGTAAAGTACCTTCTTCTGTTTTCAATGATGCTTCTTTTTGCCTGTACTTTTTCTGTACAGGCGAAGGAGGCTTCTTCTGTTTCCGGTCTGGAATATGAAAGAAGCATGGAGCTTTCTTATGCAGAAGAATTTTCGGTTGATTATTATAAAGGCGGATACGCTTTGATCACAATCGCAGACAGCGATAAATTTCTTATAGTTCCGGAGGGAAAAGAAGCACCGGAAAATAGGGAAGAGAATATTGCGGTTTTAAAACAGCCATTAAACAATATATATCTTGTAGCAACCTCCGCTATGGATTTTTTTGTATCTCTTGACGGGTTGGAAAGCATACGTCTCTCTGGTACAAACGAAAACGGCTGGTATATAGAGGAGGCAAAAAAGGCGCTGAAAGACGGCAGCATTCTTTTTGCAGGGAAATACAATGCGCCGGACTATGAGCTGATTCTCGGAGAAAACTGCAGTCTTGCAGTGGAATCTACCATGATTTACCATACGCCGGAGGTAAAGGAAAAACTGGAGCAGTTTAAAATTCCCGTACTTGTGGAGCGTTCCAGCTATGAATCTCACCCGCTTGGACGTACAGAATGGATTAAACTTTACGGCGTGCTCCTTGGAAAAGAGGAGGAAGCAGAACGGCTTTTTAAGGAACAGGAAGAACGAATGGAAACAGTTCTTTCAGAAAAAAACACAGGAAAAACAGTGGCATTTTTCTATATTACCACAAATGGTCTGGCAAATGTACGAAAATCAAATGATTACGTTTCTAAAATGATTGAGCTTGCAGGAGGCAAATACATTTTTGAAAATCTGGGAGAAAACGACAATGCGCTGTCTACTGTTAATATGCAGATGGAAGAGTTTTACGCAAAGGCGAAAGATGCAGATTATATTATTTATAACAGTGCCATTGACGGAGAACTTCAGACAATGGAGCAGCTTCTTGAAAAAAGTAACCTTTTAAAAGATTTTAAGGCAGTAAAAAATGGAAATGTATGGTGTACAGGCAAAAATCTCTTTCAGGAATCCACAGGACTTGGTGTTATGATAGAGGATATTCATAAGATGCTGAACAGTGAGGGAGATTCTCTTACAGAGCTTACTTACATGCACCGTTTAAAATAAAATTAAAATAAAAGGGGAAAGGGAACAAACAGGAAATGACACAGAAAACAGGGAAAAGCAGATATTGGCTTTCTTTTATAGGATTAGTTCTTCTTTTGATGATTTTTACAGTGTGGAACATCAATTCTGGAACAATAGAATTATCACTAAAAGAAATTGCCGGTATTATTTTTCAAAGACAAGGAGAAGAGACTGCTTTTAATATTATCTGGGAAATCCGGCTGCCGCGTATTATTGCCTGCGTTGTTTTGGGGGGCGCTCTCTCTGTATCAGGTTTTCTCCTGCAGACATTTTTTGCAAATCCTATTGCAGGACCTTTTGAACTTGGCATTTCTTCAGGGGCAAAGCTTGTAGTTGCTCTCCTAATGATTTCGTTTCTTCAGAAATCCCAAACTGTGGGGAGCGGAACCATGATACTTGCTGCGTTTATTGGTTCCATGATTTCTATGGCATTTGTACTTTTGATTGCAAGAAAAGTGAGAAATATGTCCATGCTGATTGTGAGCGGAGTAATGATAGGGTATATTTGTTCGGCAATTACAGATTTTCTTGTGACTTTTGCAGATGATTCCAATATTGTAAATCTTCATAACTGGTCACTTGGAAGTTTTTCCGGAATTTCTTGGGAAAATGTACAGGTAATGTCAGTTACAGTACTGGTTTCTATGATAATTACTTTTTTTCTGTCAAAGCCGATCAGTGCCTATCAGTTAGGGGAAGGTTATGCACAAAGTATGGGAGTGAATATAAAAGTGTTTCGTGTTATGCTTATCCTACTTTCCAGCGTACTATCTGCTTGTGTTACTGCCTTTGCCGGGCCGATTTCTTTTCTTGGTGTCGCTGCTCCCCATCTTGTAAAAAGTCTTTTGAAAACATCAAAGCCAATTCTTGTAATACCGGGCTGTTTTCTGGGTGGGGCAGCATTCTGCCTGTTCTGCGATTTGATTGCCCGTACTGTATTTGCTCCCTCCGAGCTTAGTATCAGTTCGGTGACTGCCATATTTGGAGCGCCGGTTGTGATATACATTATGATACGGAAAAAGCAGAAAATTTAGAAGGACGTACAATTATGGAATCGTATTTTTTTCAGACAGAGAAGCTTTCAGTGGGATATGACGGAAAGCCTTTGATAAAAGAAATAGAAATAAAATTAAACAGGGGTCAGATTCTTACATTAATTGGGCCAAATGGAGCGGGAAAATCCACTATTTTAAAAAGTATTACAAGACAGCTTAAAACAGTCGGGGGAACGGTTTATCTTGAGCAAAAAGAAATGCAGAAAATGTCAGATAGAGCTATTTCCAAAAAGCTTTCTATTGTTATGACAGAGCGAATGAATACAGAACTTCTGACATGTGAAGATATAGTTTCTACAGGAAGATACCCTTATACCGGTACCCTTGGGATTCTGTCAGAAGAAGACAGGCGAAAAGTGACGGAGGCAATGGAGATAGTGCATGCCCTTGAGCTTCGTGACAGAGATTTTTCTGCCATCAGTGACGGACAGAGACAAAGGATCCTTCTTGCAAGAGCAATCTGTCAGGAGCCGGAGATGATTATTTTGGACGAGCCGACTTCTTTTCTTGATATTCGCCATAAACTGGAGCTTCTCACCATTTTAAAAGAAATGGTATGTAAAAAGAATGTGGCAGTGATTATGTCTCTTCATGAAATCGATCTGGCACAGAAGGTATCGGATATGGTTATGTGCGTCAGGGGAGAATATATTGAAAAATATGGAACTCCGGAAGAAATTTTTACTTCCTCCTATATCCGCAGCCTTTATGGAATGACAAAAGGAAGCTATAATGCAGAGTTTGGCTGCCTGGAAATGGAAGCACCAAAAGGGAAACCGGAAATTTTTGTGATCGGTGGAAACGGAAGCGGTATTTCTGTTTACAGGAAACTACAGAGACAGGGCATTCCCTTTGCTGTGGGTGTACTTCACAGGAACGATAAAGATTACGAAATTGCAAAAGTCCTTGCTTCTGAAGTGATATGGGAACAACCTTTTGAGCCTATATCAGAAGAAACGCTGAAAAAAGCGCTTGATGTTATGAAACAGTGTAAAAAGGTAATCTGTCCTCTTTCTGATTTTGGGACTGTGAATATAAAAAATAAGGTGCTGCTGGAAACAGCAGAGAAAATGAAGATTCTTGAGAAAAGCGGTGTGTAAAAATACTGCTTTTTTTATTTTAGGGATTGACAATGTTCTCAAAAAGGATATAATGAAGATATGAACAAATGCTCATATATAAATATGAATTTAGATAAGGAGGACATCAAATGGGAGAAGAAAAAAAGACGCACGACCATCATCACGAGCATGGAGAGAGCTGCTGCTGCGGTCATGAACATCATCATGAAGAACATGAACATCATGCCCACCACCATGAACACGGGGAAGGCTGCTGCTGCGGTCATGAACATCATCATGAAGAACACGAGCATCATCACCGCCATGTTGCAGATCATATACCGCGAAAAGTTTATATTATAGAAAATATCGACTGTGCCAACTGCGCGGCAAAGATGGAGAAAAAAATAAATGAGCTTCCGGGAGTGGAGGACGCAACCATCACCTTTGCCACAAAGCAGCTTCGCCTTGCGGCAAAGAATCCGGACGCGCTTCTTCCAAAAATCCGGGAAATCTGTACTTCCATTGAAGCACAGGTTGTGATAAAAGAGCAGAAGGAAGGAAAAAGGGAAGAGCATACAGAGGAAAATCATGGAAAACGTGATTTGTTTGCGATTATTTTTGGAGCTGTCTTATTTGCAGCGGGAGAAATTATGGAGCAGACGGGAATGGGAGGCAGTTTAACCCTTCCTGTTTATATTATCGCATATGTGATCCTTGGCGGCGAGATTGTTCTGACTGCCGCGAAAAACCTTTTGAAAGGCCATGTATTTGACGAAAACTTTTTAATGAGCATTGCCACATTGGGGGCATTTGTGATCCACGAGTATCCGGAAGCAGTGGGAGTTATGCTGTTTTATCGGATTGGCGAATATTTTGAACACCGCGCAGTAGAGAGAAGCAGAAGCCAGATTATGGGCGCTGTGGATATGCGCCCTGAGACAGTAAACCGAATCCAGGGAGAAAATATAGTGGAAATTCCTGCAGAGGAAGCAAAAGAAGGAGATATACTTCTTGTGCGCCCGGGAGACCGCATTCCTCTTGACGGTGTGATCATAGACGGGGAAAGCCGCCTGGATACTTCTCCTGTAACAGGAGAGCCGGTTCCTGTTTCCATAAAAGCGGGAAGTCATATCCTTTCCGGCTGCGTTAACCTTTCCGGACAGTTGAAGCTTCAGGTAGAAAAAACACTTTCTGAATCTATGGTTACAAGAATCCTTGATTCTGTGGAAAATGCAGCAGCAAGCAAGCCGAAAATCGACCGTTTTATTACACGGTTTGCAAGGGTATATACACCTTTTGTTGTGGCTGCAGCCCTTGTTACTGCGATTGTTCCTTCTTTATTTACAGGCGACTGGGAACACTGGGTTTACACAGCCCTTACCTTCCTCGTAATCAGCTGCCCCTGCGCGCTTGTGTTAAGCGTTCCTCTTGCTTTCTTTTCCGGAATCGGCGCAGGCTCCAAAAAAGGAATCCTTTTTAAAGGAGGTGTTTCCCTGGAACAGCTTGCTGATATAAAGGCAGTTGTTATGGATAAAACAGGAACGGTTACAGAAGGAAATTTTGTGGTTCAGAATGTAGTTCCTGCCGCTCAATGGAGTGAAGAGGAAATTCTTGAAATTGCTGCAGAATGTGAACAGATTTCCACCCACCCTATCGCCATAAGCATTGTGCAGGCGGCAAGAGAGAAAGAGATTTCTCTTACAAAACCGCAAAGACTGGAAGAAATTGCAGGACATGGCATCAAAGCTGTGACAGAAAAAGGAACGATTCTTGTAGGAAACAGGAAGCTCATGGAAAAAGAAGGCATTTCTCTTTCCTCTTATGAAAAACAGAGCTTTGGAAGCGAGGTACTTGTTTCCATAAACGGAACTTTTGCAGGACATCTTGTGATTTCCGATACCGTAAAGAAAGATGCAAAAAGTTCAGTTGCAAAAATCAATCGCTTTGGCGCTGCTTCTGTCATGCTGACAGGCGACTCTTTAGAAGAGGCGGAGGCAGTTGCAAAGGAGACAGGGATTCAGGAGGTACACGCCCGTCTTCTTCCGGAGGATAAGGTAACGGAGCTTCAGAATGTTCGCAAAAAATATGAGTCAGTTATGTTTGTAGGAGATGGGATTAATGATGCACCGGTTCTTGCAGGAGCGGACGTAGGTGCGGCAATGGGAAGCGGTGCAGACGCCGCCATTGAAGCAGCGGATGTGGTATTTATGAATTCCAGTATGGAGTCCATTCCTGAGGCTATGGAAATTGCAAAAGCAACGAAGAAAATTGCATGGCTGAATGTAGTATTTGCCCTGATTATCAAAGCGCTCGTCATGATTCTTGGTCTTGCAGGATTCGCTTCCATGTGGATGGCAGTATTTGCAGATTCCGGTGTTGCCATGCTTTGTGTTCTCAACTCTATCCGTATTCTTTACAAAAAACAGAAAAATTAACCCCCAGGGGGGCTTGTATTTCTCAGAGGTTTTGTTAAAATGTTATCAATGACACAGGGAAGTGTGTCAGCCACTCATCGAATCACATCAGACCTCCACAATTATGATGTGTGTGTATGAAAAAAATCCCATAAGAAAGTTACAGAAAAGCGGCAAGAATGGCAGTGATTGCTGCTTTTTTGTATGAAAAAAACTTGCATTTCCTGATAATTTGTGGTAGGATAATGTAGATTTCCGTGAGGGAGTAATCGGCATAGATTATGCGGCAATATCGACATAATGGTAAGAAATTACCCGGTATTACCTGAAATGATGAGACTCGTGGACAGTTTATGCTGTCTGCGTGTCTCTTTTTTTATGCTGATGGAAATAAAAGACTGTCTTTCGGAAAAAATACAATACAAAGGAGAGAAAAAATGGGACTTTTTGAACTGTTTCTTGTAGCAGCGGGACTTTCTATGGACGCTTTCGCAGTTTCTGTCTGTAAAGGGCTGTCTCTGGGAAAAATCAGCAAAAAACATATGTGCATTGCCGGGCTGTGGTTTGGCGGTTTTCAGGCAGGTATGCCTCTTTTGGGATACTTTCTGGGACGTTTCTTTTCAGATGTGATTACAGAATGGGATCACTGGATTGCCTGTATTCTTCTTGTTCTTATAGGAGGAAATATGGTGAAGGAAGCTTTTGGCGAGGAAGAGCATCTTGATTGTTCCATGTGTGCAAAAACCATGTTTCCTCTTGCAGTTGCCACAAGCATTGACGCCCTTGCCGTAGGTGTCACTTTTGCATTCCTGAAAGTGCAAATTCTTCCGGCAGTTTCGTTTATTGGAATCATTACCTTTGTCTGTTCTGCAGCAGGAATTAAGATCGGAAGTATTTTCGGGGAAAAATATAAATCAAAAGCAGAGCTTTGTGGCGGTATTATTCTTATCCTTATGGGTATTAAAATTCTTCTGGAAGGACTGGGAGTTTTATAAAAATATTAAACTGCACAATTTTTATCTTGATTTATACCATATATAGTGTTATCATATCATACATAAACTAAATGTAGATAGGAGAACAATATGACAGTACAAGAATGGCTGGGTGAAGAAAATCAGCTTGGAATAGATATATGGACAAAGAAGTATGCGTCTGAGGGAGAAGACTTCGATTCCTGGCTTGCAAGAATAAGCGGCGGGAATAAAGAAATTGCACAGTACATGAAAGAAAAAAAGTTTTTATTCGGAGGCAGGATTTTATCAAACAGAGGGCTTGATAAGTTGGGACGAAAGGTTACGTATTCCAACTGTTATGTGATAGAGCCGCCAAAAGATGAGATTGAAAGCATTTTTGACTGTGCAAAAAAACTTGCCAGAACGTATAGCTACGGAGGCGGCTGCGGAGTAGATATTTCTCAGTTGAGTCCGAGAGGAGCCAAAATTAATAATGCGGCAAAAGAGACAAGCGGAGCCGTATCCTTTATGGAACTGTACTCTCTTGTAACGGCTCTCATCGGGCAGAACGGAAGAAGAGGCGCGCTTATGATTTCAATGGACTGTTCCCACCCGGATATTCTGGAATTCATTGAGCTGAAAACAGATCTTGAAAAAGTTACAAAGGCGAATGTTTCCGTTCGTATTTATAAAGATTTTATGGAAGCTGTAAAAAAGGGAACGGATTACATTCTTTCCTATGAAAGAGAGGCGACAGGAGAACGTATTGAAAAACGGGTGCCTGCAAGAGCGCTTTTCAAAAAAATCACGGATACAAGCTGGGATTATGCGGAACCGGGCGTTCTTTTCTGGGACAGGATTTCCAGTTGGAATCTTTTAAGCAACACAGAAGAATTTTCTTATGCAGGGGTAAATCCCTGTGCAGAAGAGCCGCTGCCAGCAGGAGGAAGCTGTCTTCTTGGAAGTATCAATCTTTCCGAATTTGTCAGAAATCCATTCTCGGAAAGTGCAGATTTTGACTTTGCGGAATTAAAAAAATGTGTGACTGCTTCTGTATATGCTCTGAATGAAGTGTTAGAAGAAGGTTTGCCTCTTCACCCGCTTCCGGAACAGAGGGAGAGCGTGGAAAAATGGAGACAGATTGGTCTTGGCATCATGGGACTTGCAGATGCGCTGATCAAACTGGGCGTTTCTTATGGTCAGAAAGAAGCAGTGGAAATCTGCGATAAAATCGGCTTTGTGATGGCAGATGCTGCCATAGCTGCCTCTGCTCTTCTTGCAAAAGAAAAGGGAAGATTTGCCGGATGCAACACAGAAGAAGTCATGGAAACTCCGTATTTCCTTATGAATACAACAGAAGAAACAAGAGCTCTTGTAAAGGAATACGGACTTCGAAATTCTCAGCTTCTCACTATTGCGCCAACAGGAACTTTATCTACTATGCTGGGGATTTCCGGTGGAATTGAACCGGTTTATGCTAACTATTATGAAAGAAAAACAGAATCGCTTCACGGAGAAGATGTATACTACCGGGTATATACAAAAATTGTGAAAGATTACATGGAAGCTCACAGAATAGAAGATGATCGTGAGCTGCCGGGCTTTTTTGTCACAGCCATGAATCTCGATTATAAGCAGAGAATTGATATGCAGGCAATATGGCAGCTCCACGTGGATGCTTCTATCAGTTCTACCGTCAATCTTTCTCATGGTTTTACAAAAGAGGAGACAGAAGCTCTCTATATGTATGCATATGACATGGGCTTGAAAGGGATTACGATTTACAGGGACGGCTGCAAACGAATGGGGATTTTGAGTACAAAAAAGAAAGAAGAGAATAAGTCTGCATCCGGAATCCTTCCCTGTCCGGAATGCGGCGGAGAGTTAGTTTCTACAGAGGGATGTGACAGTTGCAAAAGCTGTGGTTGGAGTAAATGCCAGCTTTAAGCTTCAAAAAAATCTTGACAGTTATCACGAAAAATGATAATATGTTTTCAAGCAAATGAAAGGGAGTAGCTAAACGTCCGAAAGGACGGGTTTGAAACCGTCACCCGATACCGAAAGGTATCCGTATCAAATGAGATGGCAAGACTTTTATTGTGGCAGATGTCATAATAAGAGTCTTTTTTTTATAAACATGCACTCTAAGGCAACACATGACAGATTGTCACAAGGCTTGCAGAAAGAGAGGTTAAAATGAGAGAAGAAATGAAAAAGCAAAAAACGGTGGAACAGGAGATCAGAGAGGCACAGTACGCTGGACAGCGGGCTCTTGCCAGTCTTCATATGGCAGAGGAGAAGCTGGGAAGTGCGAGAAACTGGGGAATCTGGGATATGCTTGGAGGCGGATTTTTTACAGATATGATGAAACACTCCAAAATATCAGAGGCTTCCTCCTACATTGAACAGGCGAAAAAAGACGTAGCTGATTTTCAGCGTGAGCTGCGAGATGTAGATACCATGATAGAATTTCATATGGAAATCGGAAGCTTCCTTACATTTGCTGACTTTTTCTTTGACGGACTTGTGGCAGATTATTTTGTTCAGTCTAAAATTTCTGATGCAAGAGAAGAAGTACAGGAGGCAATCCGCAGAGTGGAAGAAATTCTGGCAGGGCTTTCTAATATAAGCAGAAATTTAATCGGAGAGGAGAATTAATATGGGTTGTCTTGGAAATTTATTATGGTTTATTTTCGGTGGGGCAATCAGTGGTCTTAGTTGGTGTCTTGCAGGTGTGCTGTGGTGCATTTCCGTTGTGGGAATACCGGTAGGATTACAGTGTTTTAAATTTGCATCTTTAAGTTTCTTTCCTTTTGGAAAGGAAGTGCGTTACGGAGGAGGAGCAGGTTCTTTTCTTTTAAATATTTTATGGCTTGTTTTATCCGGCCTTCCGCTTGCCCTTGAGCACGTGGTAATGGGATCATTGCTTTGTATTACAATTATCGGTATTCCTTTTGGTCTTCAGCAGTTTAAGCTTGCAAAACTTGCCCTGATGCCTTTTGGCTCGGAGGTATATTAATGAGGAGATTGACGCCGGAAGAAAAAATCCCCAAAAAGCTTCAGGAAACATTAGACGCCGCATTCTCTAAAGCTTTTACGCTGATTTTTCAGAAGGGAAGTCATGTGATTGAAAAAACTTATCGAAAAGAAGAGCTTGAAAAAAACTATCAGATTCAGGAATATGCATATCAGCTTTGTAAAAACAGAAAGTCATTAAAAGCATTTTCCAAGAAAGCAGAAAGAACCGGAAGGAAAAACCTTCTGCTTTCCGGTGTTTCCGGAGTGGGAATGGGCATTCTTGGAATTGGAATTCCTGACATTCCGGTATTTACAGGAATGATGCTTCGAAGTATTTATGAAACTGCTGTAAGTTATGGGTACAAATACGATACAGAAGAGGAACAGTATTTTATACTTCTTCTTATTCAGGGAGCCATTACATACGGAAAAGAAACAGAGAGGATTAATGAAGAAATAAATATATTGATTTCCAATGAGGAACTTCCGGCTGTGTATTGTATTTCAGATACAATTTCCAAAACATCCTCTCTTCTTTCAAAAGAACTTTTATATATGAAATTTCTGCAGGGAATTCCCATCGCAGGTGCCGTAGGCGGGATTTATGATGCGGTATATATGAAGCGAGTGACAGAATATGCAAATTTAAAGTATAAAAGACGTTTTTTGCAGGGGAAAATTTGAATCTTATGTGATGAAATGGGAGTCTCAGTAAGATAAATAAAGAATTTACATTGTGTTGCTTATACGATTATGTTATTATAAAATTTATCAATATATTAGAAATGCAGGCGATTTATAATGACAAAAACAGAGATGAGGATACTGGAAACGTTATGGAAAAGTGAAACTCCTTTATGTGCCGGGGACATTCTGGAACAAAATCCGGACATAAAGGAGATTACCCTTCGTACCGCATTAAAAAATATGCTGAAAAAAGATTTTATTTCCGTGGACGGCATGATTCAACGGACAAAAAATTACGCAAGAACCTTCAGGGCAAATGTATCATCAGAGGAAATTTTATATCATAATGCGAAACAGATAACAAATCTTTCTCCTTTCACGCTTATATGCACATTATTACGGGAAGAGACGTTTTCAAGAGAGGAGTTGGAGATTTTAAAAGAAGTTATAGAGGAAAGAATCCAGTTATGAAATTTACGAAAGTATGCAAGCAGACACGAAATAATCATATTTAAGCTGTCAACACTCACAGAGTAAAATCTGTGGGTGTTTTTTTGCGTGTAAACTGTACATTTACACAATAATACTTGAAATTCAGGGGGGCAATGTATAATAATGATAAAAATAGTGCGGGTCAAATTTTAAAACATGTAAATATTATCAATGCGGAGGTGTGAAAATGAAAAAAACTTTGATTTTTGGAATGCTTTTATTTCTTGGTCTTTGCGGGTGTGCAGAAACACCGGAAAAAGAGGTGGTTCTTTCCAAAACAGAAGGACTGCCGGAGGGCGCTGCCGCGGAGAAATCGGAAGAAAAGAAAAAAATTTCCGTTCCGAAAAAATGGGAAGAAACTATTTCTGAAAATAACGGGGCGGTAACGGTGGAGGCAAAAGGGGTAACGATTTCTGTACCGGAAGTAAAAAACACGCCCATAACTGAGGTGAAGCGGACTGCATTTGGCGAGGAACAGTTAAAGAAACTTGTAGATTACTTCCGTGGTGATAATGTCATTCAGGCCCCCTCTCCTTTGGCAAAAGACGAGGTTCAGGCGTATGTGGAAAAAATCAAAAACAGGGAAGGAGCTTATGGGAACCCTTCTCTGGAAGAAGGTATAAATGCCACAGACCGGTTGTTGAATCTGAAAAAGATCCTGGAAACACTTCCAGCAGAGGATATACAGAACGAGGAAATAAAAGATCCGGCATTTGGTCCTTACAAAGAGGATACATACGAAGCGATGTTGAGCGGTGGAAATGAGGAATACATGCAGGAGACCTTTGGAGACTGCTTTTTCTCAGCGGAAATCCCGGGAAAGGACGGCAAAAAAGCAAGGATGTCTGCTGTAAAATATGATGCGGAGAAAGGGTTAAACGGAGGATTTTTCTATATAGAAGGCGGTGCGGTTACAGAAGATCAGGTACAGAAGGCGGCAGATTTGCAGGAAGAAGCACCGGAAAAATGGAAATCGGAATTTGCAGATTTTTCCGAAAAGTTTAAAGAAGAAACAGAAGGGCTGTCCCTTACGGAAGAAAAGGCAGAGGAAGAAGTAAGAAAACTGCTGGAAGACCTGGAAATCAAGAATATGCAGGTGCGGACAATAGAAAAGGTTTTCTGGAGCCCAGAGGACACAAGATGGGATTTTATGGAGCCGGACTGGGAAATGGGACAGGCAGGTTATAAATTTTATATGGGCATGGATAATGAAGGGCTTGTTTCCTACGGCCAGGCAGGCGGAACTTTTTATCAGGATTTAAGTGAAGCCGTATATAAGCCGTCTTTTGCTCCGGAAGAGATCCAGATTGTAGTAACGGAAGACGGGGTGAAAAGCTTTTTATGGAAAAATATGTCGGAAAAGGGAAAGGTGATCGCGGAAAATACAAATCTTCTTTCTTTTGAAGAGATTACAGAAAAACTGGGAAGCCATATGCTGGCTGTAAAAGTAGCAGTAGACAGCATTAACGGATTTGACGGTAAAGAAACCTCCAATGAATGGGAAGTAAAAAACGTACATCTTCAAAGCTCCTATGTTCCGGCTTACGAAGCTCCTCAAAACTCCTGGCTTGTTCCTGTATGGGTGTTCGAGCTGGAAGGCTGTACCGTCAATCATTTAGACGGCGACAGGAAGGGACGGACGAAGAAAGAAACAGTGGTCTTAAATGCTGTAGACGGCGGGTATGTAAGCCCCGTACAGGAAATGGATTTTTTTAACTGATTTCAGAGAAACAAACAGAGAAGGGGGAGGAAAATGAATGTCCTGAAAACGGAACTGAAACGGGGGATCTGTTCCTGGAGATTTGCGGGGAGTGTACTTTTGATTTTGCTTATTGGACTGGCAGGTGCGGGAGAGAGCTTTTCTGTGGCAGAGTCTTATCTTCAAATGGAACATTCTCCGGCGGGAGTGCAGCAGGCAGGCTGGATTCTTTTACAGGGAGTTTCTCAGTCGGAACTGTTTCTGATGGCAGCAGCCATGTCTGCGGCTTTTTCGTACGCCGCTGTATTTTACGAGGAGGCAAAAAACCGTTTTGTGCTGATGAGCCTTTCCCGTACCAGTTATAAGACGTATGTGGGAACGAAAGTGTTTGTGACGGCTTTTTCCGGAGGGTTATGTGTGATATGTGCCTTTTGTCTTCAGACGATTTTCTGTATTTTAGCTGTATTTTCCTCCGGAGAGTTTTTTGGAGAGTTTATAGGGTATCTGGGACAGCATATGTTGCTTTCCCTGGTACAGTGGGCAGGACTTGCCGCGTTGAGCGGAGCTTTCTGGGCAGTGACAGGCGGAATTTCCGCTGTGGTTATGAAAAGCCGTTATATGGCATATATGGCGCCGTTTATCCTGTACTACATTCTCTCAGAATTTCAGAGCCGCTACTATCCGGAACTGTATTTTTTAAGTCCCAGGGAATGGGTGGTGTCGAAATACCTTTCTGTGGGCGTCCGGTATGGGATTTTAATAACTGCCCTATGTCTGGCAGGCGGTATATATGCAGCCGTGATGAGAAGGAGGGTTGCCCATGTGTAAATGGAAATTGGTGTGGAAGTCTGCTATGTTTCATCTGCGGCAGGAAATGAAAAATCCAAGGTTTCTTTTGTCCTTTGTCCTGGCATTTGTTCTCTGCCTGATGCTTTCCGATAAAGCGGTATTTTTTGCGGAAAGCTACGGAACTTCCATGCAGGTGTTTGAAACCTTTATCCTTGCCTTTGGAGACGGGAAATCGATTATGATCTCAACCCTGCTTCTGATTTTCCTTTTTGCAGACCTTCCGGTAAATAACCAGCTAACCCCTTATTATCTTACAAGGATCACAAAAAATATCTGGATATGGGGTCAGCTTTTATATGTATTTCTTGTGACGGTTTTTTATGTACTGTTTCTTCTTCTCGTGACCTGTGTGATTTCCGGGAATATTTCTTTTCCGGGAAATATGTGGAGCGAGACGATGGCGCTTCTTGGTTATTCCGGAGCGGGGCAGAAGATCGCCCTCCCCGCCTCCTTAAAAACACTGGAAGCAACCTCGCCATATCCCTGTGCTGCCATGATTTTTCTCCTGATTGCCTGTTATGCTCTTGTAAACGCAACTTTGCTTCTGGCATTCCGGCTTGGGAAGCGTCCTGTTCTTGGAAGTGTCAGCGTATTTCTCTTTAATTTGTTCGGACTGTTTTTAAATCCGGAGATTTTTATGAAATTGTTTCACTTTCCAGGTACAGTGGAATATAAGGCGCAGGTGATCACCGGGTGGATTTCCCCGTTAAATCATGCCACTTACTACATGCACAATTTCGGATATGATTATCTTCCCAAAATTGGGACGAGCCTTCTTTTCTTCTGTGTAATAATCGGCGTAAATATTCTTATCATAAAACGGGAGATGAAGCATTTTGAATTTCTGTTTGTGCAAAAAAGTGAATAACCGGAAAAGAGAGGAGCGGGATATATGGGAAACGCAGCCATTGAGATACAGGGGGTTACAAAATATTTCGGGGAAGAGATGATTTTAAAAAATATCACCCACACATTTGAGTCGGGAAAGATTCACGGAATTGTGGGAATGAACGGTTCCGGAAAGACGGTTCTTTTAAAGTGTATCTGCGGTTTTCTCCGCCCGTCTGAGGGAAAAATCCTGGTGGAAGGAAAGTGGATCGGAAAAGAAACGGATTTCCCTGAATCTCTTGGAATGATTATTGAAAATCCGGGATTCCTCCCCAATCTGTCAGGCAGGGAAAATTTAAAAATTCTGGCATCTTTAAGGGGAAAGATCGGAAAAGAGGAAATAAAAGAAGCTATGGAAAAAGTAGGACTGGATTTTTCTTCCAGAAAACCGGTAAAAAATTATTCCCTTGGAATGCGGGAGCGCCTTGGGATTGCACAGGCGATCATGGAAGATCCGCATATTATCATTCTGGACGAACCGTTTAATGGGCTTGATAAAAACGGAGTTCAGGAAGTGTACCGGATTATTCAGAACTTAAAAAATGAACAGCGCACCATTTTGCTTGTCAGCCATAACCGGGTAGACATAGAAACATTGTGCGATACTGTATGCGAAATGGAACTTGGAGTTTTACGCAGGATTTTATAAAATGAATTGCCCATTTATAGAACGCAGCGACAGAATATTTTAGCGGAAGGAAAACCGTTAAAATGTTCTGTCTTTTTATGTGATTTTGTGATAAAATTGTAACGAATAAACAAAGGTGGAGGAAAGAGAGATGAATGAGTATCTGAAACAGGTAAACAGCCTGCCCTTTTATCTGATCGTGGGCGGTGTGCTGCTGTTTATCCTGATCATGTGTGTAGTGTTTCTGGTAAAAAGCTACCGGGCGGGGATTGCTATCGGAATGGACAAAAAAGTAATGCGAAGAGCCATTATGTCCAGCGCAACCTTTTCCGTCCTTCCGGCAGTAAGTATCCTTCTTGGTGTGATTGCTTTAAGTGGAAGCCTTGGCGTACCTTTATCCTGGCTGAGACTTTCCGTGGTGGGCGCGCTGCAGTATGAGCTGAATGTTGCGGAAATCGCGGCAACCGGTATGGGGCTTTCCGGGCTTAAGGTCAGCGAGCTGTCCATAGCGGCCTTTACCACTATTGCTCTGGTTATGACAGCCGGTATTTTAAGCGGTATCACCTGCTGTATTTTCGGACTGAAAAAATATCTTGGAAAGGTTCAGAAAAAAGAAAAAAGGGCAGACAACGGCAGACCCGGGTTTGGAACCTATGCTACCATCGCCATGTTCATCGGACTTTGCAGCGCATACATCGGTTCCTATGTGGGAACATGGACAGCGTTTAAAAACAGTACGCCTCTTCTTGTAGCAGGGATTTCCGGCCTTGCAATGGCTGTATTTGAATATCTGATCGTAAAGAAAAAGATGGAATGGCTGGAGAATTTCAGCATCGCAGTAAGTATGATCATTGGAATGGCTGCAGCTGTTCTTATGAATCTGTAGGAGGAGAACATGGATAAAGAAAAATTTCTTGAAGAATTTAACAGAGGGCAGCATCGTCTTGGAAGGATCATGCTGATACTGGCAGTCATACTGCTTCTTGCAGTTCCTTTTCTCATGGGAGCCATTTACGGGGCTTTTCCGGACCTGAAAGGTTTTATCAGCGGATTTATTAAGGTGGGTATCGTGTATATTCCTGTAGGGATTGTAGAATTTCTTGTGTATGCGCCCATGCTTGGAAACGGCGGAAGCTATCTTACTTTCCTGACCGGCAACGTCACCAATCTTAAAATCCCCTGTGCCATGAATGCGCGGGATATTGCAAAAACAGAGGTCGGCACTGCGGAAAATGAGATCATTTCAACTTTAAGCGTAGCGTCCAGTTCCATTGTTACCATGCTGGTGATCTTTGCGGGAGTGCTTCTTCTGGTTCCCCTTACTCCGGTATTGGAAAATCCGGTGCTGACGCCTGCTTTTGACACGGTGGTCCCGGCGCTTTTTGGCGCTCTTGGATTAAAATATTTCAGAAAGAGCATGAAGATCGCAGCTATCCCGCTGCTTTCCATGACTCTTCTCTGCGTACTTGTTCCGGCGGCAATCTCCCAGACAAGTATTCTGCTGATTCCGGCGGGAGGTATGGCGCTTGCCATCGGATATATTTTATGGAAAAAAGATAAGCTTTGATAAGGAGGAGCATAATGGATAATAAAACAACTGAAAGAGAACAGTTTTACGGAGAAAGACTTGGAAAAATGATCCGGTGTGAGACCATTTCCAATGTCTTTCATCAGGATCTCAGCAAGTTTTACAGATTCCATGAGCTGTTGGAGGAGCTTTTCCCGAATATCCACAGAGTCTGCGAAAAGCATGAATTTAACGGAAGTCTTCTTTTTAAGTGGAAGGGAAAAGGGCAGGGAGAACCGATCCTTTTTATGAGCCATCAGGACGTTGTGGAAGCGTCGGGAAAGTGGAAATATGATCCCTTTGGCGGAGAGATCGCAGACGGTGCTGTATGGGGAAGAGGAACTGTAGATACCAAGGGCAGTCTGTTCTGTTTTCTTCAGGCAGTGGAGGAGCTGATCGCAAAGGATTACGTTCCGGCGTGTGACGTTTATCTTGCCAGCAGCTGTACCGAGGAGATTGGCGGAGAGGGAGCGCCCCTTACTGTAAAATGGCTTCAGGATAATGGCGTACATTTAAAATTCCTTATGGACGAGGGCGGCATGATCAAGGAGGAGCCCATGAAGGGAGTAAAGGGCCGTTTTGCTATGGTAGGCTGTCTGGAAAAGGGATACGGCGATATTCGTTTTACTGCAAAGGGAAACGGTGGGCACGCCAGTGTTCCCCAGAAGCAGACGCCTCTTACCCGTCTGGCTGCGTTTATGATGGATATTGAAAACCATAATCCCTTTACCTCAAAAATGAATCCTACCGTAGCCGAGATGTTCCGCAGAATGGCTCCCTATACGGAGGGCGCTCTCGGCAAGGTTATGAAATACGAAAGACAGCTGGAGCCTCTTCTGGAGAAGCTGCTCCCGAAGGTCAATCCCCTTGGAGCGGCAATGATCACCACAACCCTTAATTTTACTATGGCAAAGGGCTCCGACGGACTGAACGTGATCCCGCAGGAAGCTTCCGTAACAGGAAATATGCGTTTTATTCATCATCAGGGTGTGGAGGAAAGTCTTGCTCTTGTGTCAAAGATCGCGCAGAAGTATGGAATTGAGACAGAGAGGATCCTGATCCACCAGCCCTGCCCGGTGGTAGATTATAAGGGAAAGCCATTCCGCCTTGTTGAGCATGTGGTGAAAAAAATGTACCCGGGAGTGATCGTTGCTCCTTATGCCATGACAGGAGGCACAGACGCCAGATTCTATACTCCTGTCTGCGAAAACAGTATCCGTTTCGCTCCGCTGGAGATCAATGAACAGCAATACCAGAGCATTCACGGAATCGACGAAAATATTAATCTTTCCTCCCTTCCTGTGGCAGTGGATTTTTATAAGAGAATCGTGCGCCAGATGGAAGGCTGGAAGGAAGAAGCATAAATAAATTACAATGGAGAGAATATTATGAGTAAAAACACAATCAGCGGACAGCGCCAGATGGATTTCGTTTTAAAATTTAATTATATCAGAGAAGCAGGAACCCCCACAGAGGAAAAGGCAGCTTCCCTGATACGGGAGGAATTAAAAAGCTTTGGCATGGAAAGTATGCTTTCTGAGTTTACCTTTAATACCTGGGAGATCAGAAAGGCAGAACTTACTGTTACAGAGCCATATAATAAAACGTATCAGGTAACCGGCTATCAGAGATGCGGAAGCACGGCAGGAGAGGGTGTGGAAGCAGAATTCCTCTATGTGGAAAACGGAGACGACATCAGCCTTTCCCATGCGGCAGGTAAAATCGTTATGGTCAATGAAATCGTGCGAAAAGATATGTATCTGAAGCTTTTAAAGGCAGGGGCAGCAGGCTTTGTCAGCATCAGCGGTTCCCCGACAGATACGGGAGAAGATCGTATCCCAAGGGCGGCATCCATTCCCCAGAAGGTATATGAAGCCTTAAATGAAAAAGAACGGATCCAGGGTGTGGGCATTCATTATCTGGACGCAGTGGAAATGGTTACTGAGGGAGCAAAAAGAGTCCGTTTTACCCTTCTTCAGGAGGAAGTGACCCGCACCTCCCGAAATGTGGAGGCAAGGATCCAGGGAAGCGACCGTGCAGATGAGATCCTTACGCTTACCGCACATTATGATTCCGTTCCGGAGGGTCCAGGCGCCTATGACAATATGGCAGGAGCAGCTATTATTATGGAAGTCTGCCGTTACTTAAAGGAACACCAGCCGAGAAGGACCGTGGAATTCGTGTGGTTTGGCGCAGAGGAAAAGGGACTTCTTGGAAGCCGCCATTACATTAAGCTTCATGAACAGGAGCTTGGAAAGCACCGCTTTAATATGAATGTGGATCTGGCGGGCCAGCTTGTGGGCGGCAATGTGATCGGCGTGACAGCGGATCCTTCTGTTTGTTCTATGCTGACTTATCTTGCGGCTGAGACAGGCATCGGCATGACAACAAAGAACCAGATCTGGGGAAGTGATTCCAATACCTTTGCGTGGAAAGGAATCCCGGCTATGACTTTAAACAGGGACGGCTTCGGAATGCATACCCATTACGATACGGTCGATCTTCTTTCCGCCTGGTCTCTTGAGAGAAGCGCAAGACTTCTGGCACATATTGCGGAAAATCTTGGAAATATTGACAGCATTCCATTCCCGCAGGAGATACCTGAGGAGTTTAAAAAGCAGCTGGACGAATATTTTGGTGTTACTTATCAGTAAAGCCTAAGAGCCAGTCAGCGGTGTGCATGTTTTGCTTACCGTTGACTGGCTCGGTTTGATTTGAAGAACTTCTTCCCGCAGTACCTTATTATAGCATATCTTATTACGTTACGTCACAAGCAAGTGTTTCGAAAAGATCTTATTTGTCAACTTTTTTAAATTTTTATTGCCTTTTTTTTATAGGCTTTTGTGCGGATCTTTGTTATAATATAACCAACAGAGAAGGAGTGTGAATGACATGATTAAAGAAAGAAAACGCCTTCCGGTGGGAGTAGAAAATTTTGAGCAGATTATTCATGACAACTATTATTATGTGGATAAGACAGATCTGATTTCAGAACTGCTTCGCAATGGCGGAATGGTAAATCTTTTTACCAGACCGAGACGTTTTGGGAAGACCTTAAATATGAGTATGCTGGAACACTTTTTTTCCATAGAGCGGGATTAAAGTATTTTTGATGGATTGGAAATTTCAAAAGATACAAAACTGTGTGAAGAGTATATGGGGAAATATCCGGTTATTTCCATTTCCCTGAAAGGAATCAATGCCGGGATATTTTTGAAACACAGATCATGGGATACTGCTTGGAATCCTGGGCGTGAAGGAAGAATGGTACGTATCGTCCAATCAGGAAAGCGGCGAAGGATACAGCGATATTCTCGTTGAAACCGAAAACAGTGAAACGGTTATCCTTATCGAAGTCAAGTACGCCAATGACGGAAATCTTGATAAGGCTTGCGAACGGGCACTGCAGCAGATAGAGGAAAAGAAGTATGATGAAGAATTCCGTGAAAACGGAGTGGATAAAATTTTGAAATACGGGATTGCATGTTATATGAAACGATGCAAAGTAAAACTGGCAGATTCATGATCTATTCTGAAACAATCAGGTTTCGGTTCGGAGTCCCTGTTATGATGGCTCTTCTCATTCATTTTGGAAGGAGAAATTATAGATGCACAATGTTTTAATAATTGATGATGATCAGGAACTATGTCTTTTGATTAAACGCAGCGTTTTATCAGAAGATATAGAAGCAGATTTTTGTAATACAGGAAAAGAAGGATTACAAAAATTAAAAGAAAAGCAGTATCAGCTTGTTATACTAGATGTGATGATGCCGGGAATGGACGGCTTTGAAACATTGGAAAAGATCAGGAAAGAGAGCAGCCTGCCTATTTTAATGTTTACTTCTAAAAATGACAGTGCTTCGAAAGTACGGGGATTACGAGCCGGAGCAGATGATTATTTGACAAAGCCGTTTGATATAGAGGAACTGATTGCCCGCATTGTTTCTTTGATCCGCCGCTATACCCGCTTTAATCAGTTAGATGGGACAGCACAGCAGAAACTGGAATTTGATGGGCTGCAAATTGATCTTGAAAATCGTTCTGTTACTACGGAAAACGGCACTTTTTCCCTTCCGCCAAAGGAATTTGATTTGCTTCTGTACTGTGCAAAACATCAGGGAAAGATTTTGACGAAACAGCAAATTTATGAGGAAGTATGGGGCGAAGAATATTTCTATGATGACAGTAATATTATGGCGATTATCAGCCGGCTTCGTAAAAAATTAGAAGTCAATCCTTCAAGCCCAAAGTACATACAAACGGTCAAAGGGATTGGCTACCGCTTTAATAAGGAGGTCTAGTCAGCATGGAAATCATCGTTTTTTTATCCATTGTGATTGCTGTTGTTGCTGTACTGACTTCCATCGTTCTTGTTCGACGCGTAAAAAAGCAGATAGCAGAAATGACCGATGTGCTGGCTGATGTGAAAAACGGAAATGGAAACCGACGTATTTTGTCTGCAGCAAATGAACTGACAGCACCTCTTGCATATGAAATCAATGAGATCGTTGTGGCTTATGAAAGCAGACTTTCGATTGTACGGCAGACAGAGGAAACCAACCGCCAGCTTATGACGAGCCTTTCTCACGATGTCCGGACGCCCCTTACCACTCTGATCGGGTATCTTGACGCCGCACACAAGGGGCTTGCCACGGGAAAAGACCGGGAGGACTATATTGAAACTGCCCGCCGGAAAGCTCACGATCTGAAAGAATATATTGATGTACTCTTTGACTGGTTCAAGTTAAATTCCGACGAGTTTGCTTTGGAAATCCAGAGCGTTGAAGCTGCAGAGTTGACAAGAAATATCCTGATCGACTGGATACCGATTTTTGAAGATAAGCAGGTCGATTATGACATTGATATTCCCGAACAGCCTGTCCGGGTAAGATTGGATACGGACAGCTATATGAGGATTATCAATAATCTCATTCAAAATGTAATCGCTCACAGCCATGCAGACAAAATCAAAA
>ERZ834859.933-NODE-933-length-36235-cov-4.825511_pt1 | contig 36235 bp, 36 predicted proteins | sample MGYA00519947_ERZ834859 | MGnify/ENA primary metagenome ERZ834859 (study PRJEB31850, sample SAMEA3708763) | human gut metagenome | biome: human gut; feature: human-associated habitat; material: faeces | place: China | collected 2014 ...
AAATGATTCTTGCAAGCATATAAGGATGTCCTATCAGCATTTTACAATACTGATCATACATGATTGCTTTATTAGAACTTGTTATAAGATTTAATTGTTGCATAAGTAGTTTCTCCTACTATATATATATCGTTTATTTTTTTACTTTTTTCTTCTTTTTTTGTTAAAAAAAGTAAAAAAACTTACGAAATATTTATTCCATAAGTTCTTCTTTAAGTTTTAATATTTTCTCTTCTATTTCATGAATCACTTTTATAAATTCTTGATCATCTTTTCCTGTTGGATCATCAAGTTGCCAATTATCATCAAATTCTTTACCAACAAAAGGACAACCAACATTACATCCCATAGATATAAGCAAATCTACTTGAGGGATTTCATTAATCAACTTTGGATGTTGTGTCTTTTCCATATCTATTCCATACAACTTTTTCATTAAACGAACAGCATCTGGATTTATTTGATTTTTAATTTCACTTCCTGCTGAATAGCTTTCAAAAACATCACTTGCAAGATGTTTTCCTAAAGCTTCAGCAATTTGACTTCTACAAGAATTGTGAACACATATAAATGCAACTTTTTTCATTACTTTAAATCCTCTTATTTAATACTTTTAGCTAATTGAATAACTTCACCTAATTTTGAAGATTCTTTCATACTTCCTTTATCTTCCATATTAGGAACACAAATAATACCAAGATCTTCCCATTTTAAATAAGATGTCATGGCTTTATATTGACTTATCGCTGCATCAAAAACATGATCAGCTCCAGCATCTAATAATAAAGCTGTTTGGTGGAAATGAAACCCTGTGCTTCCACCTGCATACATACGATCAATGACAGTTTTTAATTGGGCTGTCATATCAAACCAATAGATGGTGATGCAAAAATCATAATATCTGCTTCTTTTAAATGTTTCCACACTTGTTCCATATCATCTTTTTGAACACATTCCCCTTGATGTGACCAACAATACTTACATCCTAAGCATCATTGATACAATATTTAATTTAAGAACATCATGACCTTTAACATTTTCCATAAATGTATTAATCATAATTTTTGTATTTCCACCTCTACGTGGACTTACATTTAATAAAACAATTTTCACATTTACTTCTTCCTTTTCCTTAAATAATACTAACATAAATTGATTATCTTTCATTCATTTTTTATAATAAATTAAAGGAAAAGGAATGATCATTATGAATGAAGAATTAATTTATCAAGTATTAGAAACAGTAGGAGAAATACCTAAAGGATGTGTGGCAACATATAAACAAATTGCTTGTTTAATTGGTAGAGAAAAAAATAGTCGTTTAGTAGGTAAAATACTAGCAAATGCCTCATATTATGGACATTATCCTTGTCATCGTGTCGTTAATTTTCAAGGAAGACTTGTTCCTGGTTGGTTTGAACAAAAAGAATTATTAGAAAAAGAAGGAGTTACTTTTAAAGATGATCATCATGTTGATTTAAAAAAACATCAATGGAAAATAAAATAAAAATCTAATATTTGATGAAATTCATCAAATATTAGATTTTTATATACAAAATTATTTTTAATCATATATAATTGTATTGCACCTTTTCTTTTAATTTAGCTTGAACAACTTTATTAAAAAAGGTGCTTTTTTATACCTTAAATACTTTCCTTATATTCCTTTCCCCATTGTTCCATTACAGAAATCACAGGTCTCATTGATTCTCCTAAATCTGTTAAACTATATTCTACACGTGGTGGTACTTCAGGATAAGCCACACGTTCTACAATTCCATCATCAACCATTGATTTTAAAGACTCCGTCAATACCTTTTGAGAAATATCAGGTAATGATTTCTTTAACTGTCCAAAACGTTTTGTCCCCGTTAATAAATCTCTTAAAATCAACAATTTCCATTTACTTCCTATCAAAGAAACAGTTGTTGCTACAGGACATTCTGGTAAGTTTTCTTTTTTGATCATAGACACATCTCCTCTTTATCTTATTATAAGGAATTTTTTATTTTTATTGTAGCAATATATATATTTCTAGAAAGTTTTGCGATTTCAAACCGCAAAACTTTCTCATTTAACTACCTTTTGCGGTTAGCTTTAATTTTCTATACGCAAATATTTGATAAATATTCACAAATATCCAACCAATACCACAACCTAAAGCCACTGCTACTAAACCTAATTGATGAATAAGTAAATAAGATAAAATAACACGTAATGTATAACATACATCGTTGTTCCTTTAAAAGGGACATCTACTTTACCGATTCCTCGATAGGATCCTACAAAAGCATTTCCTATAAAGCAGAAAATATAGAAAAGACAAACTACAAACATATGATTAGTTAATGGACAATGTAAAGAAATATAATCACTATTCTTTAATAAAGTATCCAATGATACATAATGAATTCCATCATGATCTTCTCTAGGCGTTCTTGTATACACCATAATATCCATATCTAACGCCTGAGCAATTTTTATCACATTTTTTCCTATATGCCTAGCTCCTACCCAATATTAAAAGAAAGCAATTCCTTTTTTTTACGCCTATAATAAATTAATCCTATTAAATCTGCAAGTGCCCATCCAATAGGAACAGACCACCAAATACCAGTAACACCAATCGCTGGAATTGCGGATAAAACATAAGCTAACACAACACGTGTACCTAAAGAAAATATTGTAAGAATGACACTCATACCAGGTTTACCTAAAGCACGATACAAACCATACAACAAAAACAAACAACCAATTCCACAATAAAAAGCACCTTCAATTTTTAAATACTTGACACCTTCCATAATAATTTCTGTTTCTTTTGCATCTATAAAAATAGTCATTAAATCTTTAGCAAAAATACATACAATAGTTGAAATAATTATACAAAATCCCATAGAAAGACAAACTGCTGATTTTAATCCTGATTGAATACGCATTTTTTCTTTTGCACCATAGTTTTGAGCAATAAAAGTAGAAAATGCATTCCCAAAATCTTGTACTGGCATATATGCAAAAGCATCAATTTTAACAGCCGCAGCAAATGCTGCCATAACCACAGTTCCAAAACTATTTACTAACCCTTGTACCATTAAAATACCTAAATTCATTACTGATTGTTGAATACATGTAAGAACTGAAAATGAGATTACTTTATGAACCCTCTTTAAATGAAAATATTGTAATTTTGTAATTGCTCGTACCTGCATATTTTTTATAAGTGAGTAAATACTGATGCCAATACCTGAAAGATATTGGGAAATAACCGTAGCAATAGCTGCGCCTTCAACTCCTAATTTTAATACAATGACAAAAAATAAATCTAATGCAATATTAAGTATTGCCGAAACAGCTAAAAATATAAGTGGCGTCATTGAATTACCAATAGCTCTTAAATAAGAAGCAAAATAGTTATATAAAAAAATAGCTGGTATTCCTATAAAAATAACAATAAGATAGCCTTTCATATCTCCCCACACTTCATGTGGAACATGTAAAAAAACAGAAAGCTGATTAAGAAAAATATAAGATATTACTGTTAGTATAAACGTGACGAGTGCAATAAAGAAAAATGATGCACATACATCTTCCTGTAATCCTTTTTCATCTTTTTGTCCATATCTAATTGAAAACAACGCTCCACTTCCCATACATAAACCAAGGATTATAGATGTTATAAATGTCATTAAGGTAAACGATGAGCCAACACTTGCTAGAGCATTTTTACCAAGAAATTGACCAACAATCAATGTATCAACAATGTTATAACATTGTTGAAGTAAATCACCTAAAATCATTGGAATTGAAAAAAGAAGCATAGACTTTAAAACTGAACCTTTTGTTAAATCTCTATTCATCTTTTATATTCCTTTCGTAATATTCATCTTACGTTTTGTAAGTATTATAATTAAATATTTATTTTCAGTCAATATCTCTAATTTTTAAAAGATTTACTTATAATAAGGAGCATGATAGTATTAAATAAATGATTAACGGGGGAATGATTATGTATTTAAATGGACTTGATGAATTAGATCAAAAAATAGTTCAATTATTAATAAAAAATGCACGTTTTTCTTACTCTGATATCGGAAAAGAGGTAGGGATTTCTAGAGTTGCTGTAAAAGCTAGAATTCAAGCATTAGAAAAAAAAGGGGTCATTGAAGAATATACGACAATTATCAATCCTCAAAAAATAAGTGGTGCTATATCTTGTTATTTTGAAATTGAAACATTATCAAATTCGTTTACTGATGTTATAGAAATATTAAACCAAAATAATATTGTTACTCAAATTTATCGTGTTACAGGAAAAAACAAATTACATGTACATGCTGTTGCTGCTTCTAATAGTGAAATGGAGGATTTCTTACATACTACTATTGATACATTACCAGGGGTTATTAGTTGTAGTTGTAATATTATTCTTTCACGTATTAAAGATATTAAAGGATTACGTTTATAGTTATAGATCATCTTTTTTAATAAAAGAGTTATTTGAAAATGAATGAAAATTTAATCTATTAAGTTTTAGAAAGAGTCATTTAGTAGGTAAGATTCTTTACAACACCTGATATTATGTTAATGATTCATGTCATCGTATTGTTAAGCATACTGAAAAACTTATTCCAATGTATGAATAAAAAGGCTGTACAGAAAACAAATGTCATTAAGTTAAGATGATATTGTACAAAAGATAATTCTATTTATGTTATGTTTTGCCCTAAATATTTTGGCTTGTCGTCTTGTTTTTGACGTACTTCAAAAGAACCTGTATCTAGGCTATAAAAATTTGTGATATCTAAAAAAAATTATGTAAGAATAATTTTTGTCAACTTGTTCTATCCTGGAATCAACTGGATGCTGGTTACAGAAGTAAGTCGAATGGCAATGTATTAAAATTAGGTGGATGTAATTGAAGAAAAAATATGATATCATGTGATTACACAATCGAGATTTGAAGGAGGTATGTATTATGAATATAGGATTTGGGTCATGTATAATTTTGGCTATACTATTTGTAATTATAGGTGTGTTATTTGCAATTTTTAAGGAAAAAGCAGCAAAATTTGTTTCAGGATTTAATTCATTTTCTAAAGAAGAACAGTCATTGTATGATAAAGTTCAGATCTCTCGTGATATAAGAAATCAGTGTTTCATATGGACTGTTATAATGTTGTCAGGAGCGTTATTATCCTGCTTTTTAACCCCATATATGGCTATACCGGCCTATATTATTTGGTTAATTCTGTTTTTTAGAGAAGTACACTTTGATAATCATAAAGCGTTTGAAAAATATTTATTAAAATAAATTATTATTCGCAGAAGGCACTTATTTATGAAAAAAGGAATAAACAAATCAATCTTATTTTATGTTGCATCAGTCTTGTTTTTCATAGCATCGCTATTAGCTTTACGAGTAGAAATGAAAATTCTATGACTATAGTGTGGTTATGCCTTGGTTCCTCGTTCCTTTGCTTAGGTTCGACTCACAAGAAAAAGGAAAACAATAAAGAAAACACAGACGATAAATAATTTTCAGTTTTTCGAACTCAAAAATTTAATATTAAATGAAAAGATAGAGTGTATAGAGAAATCTATATGCTCTATTTTTTTCCATTTTTGAAAAAGGGATTGAAAAACTATTGACATTTTGTTACTTGTTCTACAACTTTAACTATATTTTCATTAACCAATGTCATAGACACATCGATAGTTGCATGCCCACACATATTTATTCATCGATTAGCATCCATGTAAATGATACCTATATCCGCTTTTTTTTGAAATTGGTTCTACAAGAAGTGCTCCAACCATATCTTTATGACCTCTAGGTTCACACATGTGTGCTGAACGATATTGGTCATAATTATTTTCTAAATACTCTTTATATTCCATCATACTTTTTGCTGCATACTTAGGAAAGCCTTCAGCAACGATACGTGTAGGCTCTCCTAAAGTATGTGTTTCAATCGTCTTAAAACAAATTGCTTTTTTATTCATCAAAAACACACACTCCATTTGATTCAATTAATTTTTTATAATAATAAAATGAATCTTTTCTTTTTCTTTCTAACGTTCCATTTCCAGTATTATCCAAATCTACATAGATGAATCCGTAACGTTTTTTCATTTCTCCTGTTGAAGAACTTACTAAATCAATAGGTCCCCACCAAGTATAACCAAACAAATCTACTCCATTATCAATTGCACCTAAACCATTTTCTACAATAAATAATGGAATATGGTAACGTCCATAGATTTCATTTAATACCCAACGTAGTCCATTAGGACAAAAGCCCAACCCCATTCTGATTTTTTTATTAATTAAATTCTATAACCACTTAAAAGCAAAACTCTAACGTTTTGCTTCTATTTTTCCTTCTTTAATTCTTAAAGACACATCACACATCTTTGCTAGAGTAGGTGAATGGGTTACCAAAATAACACATTTATGATGAATATGTGCTAAATCTAAGAAAGTATTCATGATCTCTATTGAATTCTTTTCATCAAGATTACCCGTGGGTTCATCACAAAGAATCAAATCGACTTCTCTTGCAATAGCACGTGCAATTGCAACTCTTTGTTGTTGTCCTCCTGATAATTGTCGAATATCTCTTTTACATTCATCTTTGGAAAGTCCAAGTTGTTCAAGAATAGATAAACAATATTCTTTTTTATCTTTTCTTTTGATTCCCGCAATTTCTAAAGCAGACATAACATTTTCTAAAGCATTCATATAATAAATAAGATTATAAGATTGAAAGACAATTGAAATATCTTCTCGACGATATTTATTCAAACCTATTTCTTGAATATCTTTTCCTTTGAACAAAACTTTTCCATCATCAGGTTTATCTAAACCAGATGCAAGAGAAAGAGTTGTTGTTTTCCCGCTTCCACTCGCACCAACAACTGCATAGATTTTACCTTTTTCAAACAAATAAGAAGCATGATCTAAAATTTGATTTTTTTCTTTGCCATCTTGATAACTATAGCTTACATTTTCTAATTCTAATAACTTTTCCATCTTAACCTTCCTTTCTAGATAAGATTTGTCTAGGTGTAAGTCTTAATACATAGGCTGCAGGTACAGCAATAGAAACAATACAGATTGCTGCTGTAACACCAGCAAGTTGAATGACATTTTCACCTGTAATCGAAACATCTAATTCCTGATTTGATGGTCCTTGCATCATATTTCCTAAGAAATTTTCTTTTGTTTGTGTATTGTTTTTTTGTTGATTACTATCTGATTGATTTTGATTTTCATTTGGTTGATCTCCTTTTTGACCCATTTGCATGACATTTGAAGAAGAACTACTTTCTAACATATTTCCCATATAATGAGATGTTAATTGTCCTGTACCTAAAGAAATCACAAAAGCAACTACTGCAATTAACCCTACTTCAATAAGTTGTTGAGCAATAATTTTAACTTTACTTTGTCCAAGTGATAAAAGAACACCAATTTCATAATATCTATTTCTAATTGTTAGAGCTAAGATTAAACAAAGAATTGCACTACCAGCAATCACTACGATCCATACAAACATCTTTGCAAATGATTGCATACTTTCAAGAGAAGAAGCATTTTGTTGATAAAGACGATTATTGGCATCTAATGAGAACGTATCAAAATCAATATCACTTTTCTTTTTCGCAAGTTCTACAAAAGCTTCTGCGTTTTCTGGATCATCTAAATAATAAATTGCTGATGTAATATTTTCACTACTTCCAGTAAGTGTTTGTCCAATTGATAAATCAGTATAAATTGTGTTTACTGGATTATTGAAATGAGCACTACCAATTTCATTTGTTGATTGAATTTCATAAATACCTACAATTGTAAGTTCTTGAGTAATTGTTTCATCATTAACCGTTGTTGTAATAGTAAAAGTATCACCAACACTTAAATCATTATCACTTGCAAGATTGGTTTCAATAACACAATTATTTGTATTTTGATCTTTTGTTGTAAGTAAACGCCCTTTTGTAAGTTTATAATTGTTATTGGTAAAAGAATCTAAATACTTCATTGTGGTGTTGGCACTGATTGTAAAATCAACTTGATTTGAAGCTTGTTCTGGTTGATTATTACTATTATCTGATGCAGTTTCTACCGCTGAAATAGAATTACTGTTAGCTGATGTAGATATTTGATAATTATAATTTTTTACATACTTTAAATCTTTTAAACTATCTGCCATGGTTGTTGTTAATGATGTCTCATTACTTACGGCTTCACTAGGTTTTCTGTTTTTTATCATATTTCTAAAATCAATAGAAAGAGTTACATCGTTTCCTAAACTACTACGAATTTGATCCATTGATTTTTTTGTTGCTGATTGAATAGATAAACCAGCAATAACGAGATTTGTAATTACAACAATAATTACAAATAATAAAATCGTTTTTCCTATATTTTTCTTTAAACTTAATAGTGCATTTTTTATCATACATTTCTACCTCCGACTTTAATATACCGAGATACTTTAACAATAAAATGGAATAATTATGTTAAAAAAAGTGTTTCATCATTGCAACTCTTTTATTAAAAAGTTATCCTTATAAAGGAAAGAAGGAAAATTATGAAATTAGAGGAATTGGCTATTGGAAAAAGTGCTGTTATTCTCTCTGTTGGCGGAGAAGGAGCTTTAAGACAACACTTTTTAGATATGGGATTAATTCAAGGTACAGAGGTTACCATGGTAAAGTATGCACCGATGGGTGATCCTATGGAAATTAAAATACATGATTATGAGCTTACTTTAAGGAAAGAAGATGCTCATAAAATTGAAATTAAAGAAATAACTAAAAAAACAGAAAATAAAAATGATTCATTCATTTTTCAATATAAAGATCACCCTGGCTATGGTGAATCAAGTTATCATAAAATGAATGATCATCAAATCTATCATGAAAGTGATTTACTCACATTTGCTTTAGTAGGAAATCAAAACTGTGGTAAAACCACACTATTCAATCAACTTACAGGTTCAAATCAACATGTTGGTAACTTTCCAGGAGTTACTGTTGATCGTAAAGATGGTGTTATTAAAGGCTATAAAAATACCCTTATTACGGATTTACCAGGTATTTATTCAATGTCACCTTATAGTAGTGAAGAAATCGTCACAAGAAACTTCTTATTAAGAGAAAGACCTAAAGCTATTATTAATATTGTAGATGCTACAAACATTGAAAGAAATCTTTATCTTACAATGCAACTTCTAGAACTTAATATGCCAATGGTTGTCGCTTTAAATATGATGGATGAAATGTTAGGTAATGGAGGAACTGTATTAATCAATGATTTAGAAGAATATCTCGGTGTTCCAGTTATTCCTATTTCAGCTGCTAAAGGGGAAGGTATTGATGAACTCGTCAGCCATGTTTTACATGTTGCTTATTATCAAGAAAGACCTCAATTTTATCAACATATAGATAATCAACAAAATAAAGCGATTGATCGTTGTTTAAATGCAATTGAACATTTAATTGAAGATCATGCCTCAAACGCAAAGATTCCATTACGTTTTGCAGCAAGTAAACTTGTTGAAAAAGATGAACTTTTATTAGAACAACTTGATCTGAGTCAAAATGAAAAAGAAACTTTAGAACATATTCGTATCCAATTAGAAGAAGAAAGTAATCTTGATTGTTCTGCTGCTATAGCAAGTAATAGATTTCATTATATTACAGATATTTGTAAACAAACTGTAAAAAAACCACATGAAAGTAAAGAAAGATTAAGAAGTCAAAAAATTGATCAATTCTTAACAGGAAAATATACAGGAATTCCTGCTTTTATTGGAATCATGGGAATTGTTTTCTTTCTAACATTTAATGTTATTGGAGCTTTTTTACAAGGAGTTTTAGAAAGTGGGGTGACTGTTGTCACAAATTATGTTGACACTTTACTCACAAATGCTCAAATTAATGTTGCTTTGCATTCTTTGATTATAGATGGGATTTTTAATGGGGTAGGAACTGTTTTAAGTTTCTTACCAATTATCGTTACTTTATTTTTCTTTTTATCAATTCTAGAAGATAGTGGATATATGGCACGTGTGGCATTTATCATGGATAAACTGCTTAGAAAAATAGGACTTTCTGGACGAAGTATTGTCCCTATGTTGATTGGCTTTGGTTGTACAGTACCTGGCGTTATGGCAAGTCGTACACTTTCTTCAAGAAGAGATCGACAAATGACAATCATTCTAACACCATTTATGTCATGTTCAGCAAAACTTCCAATCTATGCTTTCTTTACCTCCGTCTTTTTCCCAGGTAAGGGCGCATTAGTCATGATTTTCTTATATGTTTTTGGTATTTTGACGGGTATTATTTTTGCTTTGATTTTAAAAGGATCCCTTTTTAAAGGTGAACCTGTTCCTTTTGTCATGGAACTTCCAAACTATCGTATGCCTGGCGCTAAAAACGTCTGTCAATTATTATGGGAAAAAGCTAAAGATTTCTTACAAAGAGCTTTTACAGTTATCTTTGTTGCAACTATTGTTATTTGGTTCTTACAAACTTTTGATTTAAGATTTAATATTGTTACTGAATCAAAAGATAGTATTCTAGCTATTCTTGCTGGTTATATTGCTCCAATCTTTAATCCATTAGGATTTGGTGACTGGCGCATTTCAACAGCCCTTATTTCAGGATTTATGGCAAAGGAAAGTGTTGTTTCGACATTATCTATTCTTTATGGTTCAACCCAATCATTGTTGATGTCACTTACAACACCAGCTGCTTTATCTTTACTTATTTTTTGTTTACTTTATACACCTTGTATTGCTGCTATTGCTGCAATCAAAAGAGAACTTAATGGTAAATGGGCATTGATTGTTGTCTTTGGACAATGCCTTATTGCTTGGCTTGCCTCTTTTGTTGTGTATCATTTGATTTTATTGGTATTTTAGTATTGTAACATCAGTTTTTGCATTGTAACAATTAGATTGTTACAATGCAATTTTTATTGTTACAACAAAAAAACAGATCCAAGGGAAGAGAAAAGATCTGCTTTTTACTATTATCTATTATTATTTTTTAAAAAGGGAAATTGATAATTAAGTTTTGAGTTTAAGTAAGTTCTTGTTCCTCCTTTCGTGTATTATCATAGATAAGTTTTATGAATTTTATTTAACTTTTTTCATGTTTCTTTCTTGTTTGTTTTGTCAAAAATTATGGGATAAAAAAATGCAACGTTAAATAACATTGCATTTTTAAATTGCTTTAATATTTTGGTGTTAATTCTACATACATATCTTTGTATTGTTTTGCGCTTTGTTGCCAAGAAACATCTTTATTCATATCACGAACAACCATTTCATCCCAATATTTTCTATTTTCAAAATAAAGTGTTTTAGCACGATTGATGGCATCATAAAGAAGTCCACTTTCATAGCGATCAAATGTAAAACCATTACCTGTATTATCAAATAGATTATAAGGTTGAACAGTATCTTTAAGTCCACCCGTTTCTCTTACAATTGGGATAGAACCATATCTCATACTAATAAGTTGTGTAAGTCCACATGGTTCAAATCTTGATGGTACTAGTAAAGCATCACATCCTGCATAAATATTGTGAGCGACGTTTTCATTGTAAGCAATATATGCACAGAAGTTTCCTTTATATTTATTTTCATAATAACGGAAAGCATCTTCATACATCGCATCTCCTGTACCTAAAACAACAACTTGTGTATGTTCATCCATAATACTTGGAATAACATCATTGACAAGATCAAGACCTTTTTGATTTGTAAGACGTGAAATAAGTCCAATGACAATTTTATGATCATCAACTTCTAATCCTAATGATTCTTGAAGTGCTTTTTTATTTGCTTTTTTATTCTTGATAACAGATTGACTATCATATTGCGCAGCTAAAAGTTTATCTGTTGCTGGATTCCAAATATCCGTATCAATACCATTAACAATTCCTAAAATCTTACTACTATGATATCTTAAATGTTCTTCAAGACCTTCACCATATTCTTCTGTTTGAATTTCTCCAGCATACGTATTACTTACGGTTGTAACTACATTACTATAAGTAATACCACCTTTTAACATATTCGCATCTAACCAATTTTGTGTCATACAATCTTTATTGAAGACATAATCAGGAAGATCAGACCAATATTGAATTGTTTTTCGATCATAGACACCTTGGAATCTTAAGTTATGAATTGTAAGAATAGCACCTGCACGTCCAACGTTTGTATCTTTAAAGGTTGTTCTTAAATAAAGAGGAACTAAAGCTGCTTGCCAATCATGACAATGTACAATATCTGGTGTCCAATTTAAATAATTAAGTGCCGCAAGAGCTGCTTTACTAAAATAACAGAACTTAGGAATATCATCGATAAGATTAGTATATGGATTACCCCATGAGAAGAATTCATCATTATCGATAAAATCATAAACAACACCATCTTCTTGATATTCCATAATACCTACATAATATTGTTTTCCATCTGCACATAGATCCATATAAAATGATCCTTTATATTCCATCTTTTCTTGGAACTTTTGAGGAATACATTTATATCTAGGAATAATAACTTTAACATCCATATTTAATTTAGCTAAACTCTTTGGAAGAGCTGACATAACATCCCCTAATCCACCCGTTTTTACAAATGGATAACATTCTGAACCAATAAAAGCAACACTTCTACGTGGTCCTAAATCAATTGATTGAGGTTTTTCAACAGGAACTTCTTGAATAACTTCTGTTGGTTTAGCCTCAACAGGTGTTTCACTTTTTACAGATTTTGGTTTAGCAGTAGTTGTTTTTTTACTTGTAGCTGTTGTTGATTTAGCAGTTGTTGTCTTTTTAGTAGTTGCTTTCTTAGCAGGCGCTGTTTTTACAGCTGGTGCTGATTCAGCAGCAACAACTTTTTCACTTGTTTCTTTTGGTTCAACAGTAGTAGTTTTTTTAGGCACTTCTACTGGTTTAACATCAGTTGTCTTTTCACTTGTGATTGGTGTTGGTTCAACAACCGTATTGGCCTTTACACCTGATGTTCTTTTTTTATTCGTTCTTGTTGTTCTTTTTTTACTTTTTTGAACTGTTTTTTTACTCATAATTTTTTCTCCCATCTTGAAAATAATATCATGTTTAAAACTCTAACTTCATCATTTTCTCTTATTAACATTTCCTATTATAGTCATTAGAATTTGCAATTTTTGTATCTTTTTAATATTTTATACATACAAAAATTCTTTCATTTTAATTTACTTTCATATTCAAAATGTTCTTTTAATTATTGTATCATAATCAATGAATGTTGTTTATATATTCTGCACAAAAAACAGATTCAAAAGGGAGGGGGAGAATCTGTTTTTTAATCTATTATTATCTTTTTTTAAAAAGGGAAATTTATGATTAAGTTTTGTTTAAGTAAGTTCTTGTTCCTCCTTTCGTCTATTATCATAAAGAAGAAATATGAACTTTATTTTACTTTTTCATGTTTCTTTTTTGGTTGTTTTGTCGAAAATTATGTGATTAATAAGAAGTTTTTTACAAACTTCTTATTATGTCTAAAATATCTTCTCCATACCAATCACATTTCTTTGGTCCAAATCCTTTTATCGAAAGGAGTTCTTCTATTGTTGTTGGTTTATAAGCAACGATTTCATTTAAAGTAATATCATTAAATATATAATAAGGTGGTAAATTCTTTTCTTGCGCTTTATTCATACGATATTTTTTTAATGATTCAATTAAATGATCATCATTATTAATTGCTATACTTTCAAATGTATTTTCTTCTTGAATTGGTGGTATTTCTTGTTTTTGATGATAAGATAAAAGTCCATCAGCCATAGCAATCATATCTTTTTGATTTCTAAAAGCACTTTGTTCATGCTTCTTTATATAATCTATCAGTTGGTCTGCTTTAATAACTTTTTCTTTTATTTCTTTAGGAGCATAACGACTTTTTAAGATAGACTTTGGATTAGCAAGGACAACAAGTGATTTAAAACCACTTGAAAAGGTCTTATTATAAAGAAATTTCATTACTGATCCTTTATCCTTTTCACGTAACATTTTATATAACTCTAAATGTCTTTGATTTTGTGTTATGGGTGAATAAATACCTTCTTTAATTATTTTCCCATTATAATTATACTCTCTTGTAAAATTTCCCATAGAATCTATCGTGATTGTCCCTATAAGATTTTTACATTCTATAAAATAAACCATCGATGGCGTAATAATTATATAATCAATTTGCGCACTCAAATCATGATCTACCATATAAATATCATGTAAAACATACATTGGAAAATGACTATTCTTTAATTCAAATAGAACATTCTCTTCTCCTTCAATACCATACTGAATAAATCTTGCTTTCTTTTCTAATTCTTTACTTGTATGTGTTTTTAAATATTCTTGTATTTGATTTAGTTCATTTATTGCCTTATTACTCCCTTTATAAATAACAGGTTCTTTTAATTTATCTTTAAATAACATAGATTTTGCACCTCTCTCTATCTACCTTATCATTTTCATTTTATAGAAACAACAAAAAAACAGATCAAAGGGAAGGGAAAAGATCTGCTTTTTACTATTATCTATTATTATTTTTTTAAAAAGGGAAGTTTATAATTAAGTTTCGTTTAAGTAAGTTCCTGTTCCTCCTTTCGTGTATTATCATAAAGAAGAAATATGAACTTGATTTAACTTTTTGATGTTTCTTCTTTGGTTGTTTTGTCAAAAATTATGTGATACCATTATTTCAAACAATGCACCTTTGGGTGTTTTTTATTATAGGGAGGGTAATCTATGAATAAAACACAAGATTTTACGAAAGGAGTTATTTGGAAACAATTACTTTTTTTCTTTTTTCCAATATTAATTGGGAGCTTTTTTCAACAACTATATAATACCGTTGATACCATTATTGTTGGTCAAGCTTGTGGGACAAATGCTCTTGCTGCTGTTGGTTCAACAGGGAATTTGACAAACTTAGTTGTTAACTTCTATGTTGGTTTATCAACTGGAGCTTCTGTTGTTATTGCTCAATATTATGGAGCTCATAATAAAGGTAAGATTCATCAAGCGGTTCATACTTCATATATGCTTGCTATTGTTAGTGGAATTATCATGATGCTTTTTGGTTTATTCTTTTCTTATCAATGTTTAGATGCGATAGGTGTTCCTCATGATATTTTAAATGATGCCAGTCTTTATATGAAACTTTACTTTTTAGGGATGATTCCTGGAGCTATTTATAATATTGGTTCAGGAATTTTAAGAGCTGTAGGAGATAGTAAAAGACCTCTTTATTATTTAATTATTTGTAGTATTGTTAATGTTGTTTTTGACTTTGTTTTTGTTGTTATTTTACATAAAGGTATTGCTGGGGCAGCGATTGCAACATTTATTGCCCAAACAGTATGTGCTATTTTAGTCACACTTCAATTGATATTTTCTAAAGATGTTTATCAACTTACATTATCAAAAATTAAATTTCATTTACCTGTATTAAAGAAAATTGTTAAAATTGGTGCTCCTGCTGGAATTCAATCAACAATGTATAGTATCGCTAATATCGTCTTACAAACACACATTAATTCTTTTGGAACACAAACGATTGCTTCATGGTCAGTCTATGTGAAAATCGATGCTTTATTTTGGATGGTCATGTCTGCTATTGGAGCCGCCATTACAACTTTTGTAGGACAAAACTATGGTGCTCATCTTTATGATCGTATCCAAAAAGGAGCAAGAACCGCTTTAACGATTGCCTTAACAATAGCAGTTTCTTTAAGTGTGATCTTATGTTTTGGGGGAAGTTATATTACAAAACTCTTTTCATCTGATCCAGCCATCGTTAATCAATGTCAAAGTTTAATACTCTTTTTAATGCCTTTCTATTTTTCATACTGTTGTGTAGAAATCTTTTCAGGGACAATGAGAGGGTGTGGGGAATCATTAAAACCAATGCTTTTAGTCTGTCTTGGAATTTGTGTTTTACGTGTAGCTTGGGTTACTTTCATTTCACCACACTATCCAACATTAAAGGGAGTTGTTATATCTTATCCAATTACTTGGTTTACGACATCATTCTTATTTATTGTTTATTACAAACAATTTAAAAAACATCATTTTGGAGCATAGTTATGCGACGAACAGAACGAGAAATTACAGATTTAAATAAAAGAAATCATTGAAAATAATCAATGTTGCCGTTTAGGTTTTATAGATCAAGGCAGTGTTCATATCTTTCCTTTAAATTATGGTTATCTTTATAATAATAAACATATCTTTTATTTGTGTATGTATCCGTTAAATTAGATAATGATTAAATTTTTTTGAAAATGAAAAAGAGATTTATAATATTGACTGCTTCAATAATAAATGAAATCTCTTTATTTTTTATATTATAAATCTACTCCATAATCACTTACAACAACTTGTCCTGTAAGTGGTGCTGCATCATCACTTGCTAAGAAAAGTGCTACTTTTGCAACATCTAAAGGACTACAAGGTTGAAGTGTTAAATCACTATGAGCTGACATAGCGCCCATCATTTTCATATCCATTGTATCAGGTGTTAATCCTGCTGCCATATCTGTTGTAATACTTCCTGGACAGATAACATTACATCTAATTTTTTCTTTAGCAAAACGCATAGCAGCATGTTTTGTTACCCCAATAATTGCTGCTTTAGTAGATACATAAACAGCACCACCTGCTCCATATTGACCAGCAACACTTGAGATATTAACGATAGAAGATCCACTTTTCATCACTTTTAAAGCTTCTGACATACAATACATTGTTCCTTTTTGATTAATATCAATAACTCTATTTAAATCATCATAATCAATTTGATCAATTGCATTTAATCCTTTATCTAAAACACCTGCATTATTAATTAAAATATCTAATTGACCAAAAGTTTCAACTGTTTTACTTACTAAGTTTTTAACATCATCCACTTTAGAAATATCAGTAGGAACACATAAAACAGTTCCTCCTGCTGCTTCAATTTCTTTTGCTGCTTCTTCCAAGACTTGTTGACGTCTTGCTGAAATAACAACTTTTGCTCCTTCACTCGCAAACAGTTTCGCAATTTCTTTACCAACGCCGGCATTCCCTCCTGTAATAATTGCCACTTTATTATCCAATTTTCCCATAAAAAATCCTCCTAGATATATAGTAACACATGTAAGCGCTTAACTCCATCTTTTTCATATCTCAAAATTGTATATGAGTTTACCATATTTTTACACACTACTCACACTCTTATATGTTAAAGAATGGGTACTATATAGGTGTCAAGAGGAGATAGACATGAAAAAGAAATTATCCGTTATAATCAGTGTAATTTGTATTATCGTTTCCTTAGGTTCGATTTCAGGAACTCTGTATTATGCTAAAAACCATAATACTTCATCTATGATGCAACAAGCAGGAGGAACACCTCCTTCAATGCCTAATAAAGGAGAAAATAGTCAAAATAATGAGTCTAATCAACAAGATTCATCTCAAAACAACCAAAGTAGCAATGATTAATCAAATTCACAAAACCAAGATTTAAATGATCAAACAAATGAAAATTCTACTGGACAAGCACCTAATAATCAACAAGATTCCCCAGGACAAAATCAACAAAACAACAATCAACCTGACCAAATGAATCAAGAAATGACTTCATCAAGTCAATCATTAACTGCTCTACAAATTGTCATTATTAGTATCAGTGTTTTAGTTTTTATGCTTGCAATAACTTATTTAATTATGAGTAAATTTGGAAGTAAAACACTTGTTGAAACATTTTATGGAGCTAAACCAACTGCAATCTATGCTGTTATTAATGTTGTAGGAACAATTTTACTTGTTTGTGCTCTTGTGTTATCAAGCAATGCTTTATTATCATCTATTTGATGTATTTCTATTCCTTCTATAATTAAATCAATTGATTCATAAAGTCTTTGAATACCACCTATTAAAAAATCATTATAAATAGCATCAATTTCATTAAATTGATTCGTAAGTGAAATCAAAGGATTTTCTTTAGATGACCATAATGCTTTAAAATCTTTTTCATTTTGTGTGTGTATTGCTTTAGCATAGTTATAGATAAGTTGTTTAATTTCTTCCATAATATCTCTCCTTTTTGATGTTAAACATCATTACTCTTAATAAAATTTCTTAGTGGGTATTTTTTTATCAAAATTTTAAAAAGATAATAAAGACAACAAAAGAACACTATGAAAAACAAAGTAAATGGAAAGGGATCCTCTCCAGCAAATATAAAAAATGAACGTATTGAATCAAAGTGATACCTATTAGACAATATGATTGATCCAATAAAGAAATTAGAAAAAAATACTAAAAAATAGACTTCATCTTTACTCAACAATCTTTTCTCTTCCATATGCTTTTCCTCCCTTGAATTTAGTTATATATAAATATTATACAATACCTTACCCATTAAAGATATCTATAATCTAACTCATCTATACAAATGTACATATAGATTATTTTATGATACACTAAATGCGAAAAATTGTGTTTTTAAAGTATAAAATTCTATACTTTTTATAAATGAAAGGGAAGAAAATGAAAAAGAAAATTTTTGGGGTTTTACAAAGAATAGGACGTAGTTTTATGTTACCTATTGCTGTACTACCAATTGCGGGAATGTTTTTAGGTATTGGGAGTTCTCTTACTAACGAAGCAACGATTGCTTCTCTTGGTTTAGAGAGTATTTTAGGTACAGGAACAACTTTAAATCATATATTGATTTTATTAATGTCTGTAGGGCAAACAATTTTTGATAATCTGCCTTTGATTTTTGCAGCCTCTGTTGCTTTAGGAATGGCAAAGAAATCAAAAGAAGTAGCAGTGTTATCTTCTATAATTGCTTTTTTTGTGATGCATTCAACGATTCATAGTTTGCTTATTTTTGATGGAGTTATTAAAGGAAATGAGATTGTTAAAAAAGTTGTTGAAGGAACCCTTACAAATGTATGTGGGCAAGTATCCTTACAAATGGGGGTATTTGGAGGAATTATTGTTGGTTTAGGTGTGAGTTGTTTACATAATCGCTTTTATCAAATTCAGTTACCTGATTTTTTATCTTTCTTTGAAGGAGAAAGATTTATTCCTATTATCTCTACCATTGTCTATATTTTGGTAGGATTTTTGATGTTTTATATTTGGCCTACTTTCCAAGACGGGATTTTTAAATTTGGACAATGGATTGCTAGTAGTGGCTATGGGGGAACTTTTGTTTATGGAATTGTTAAAAGAGCCCTTGTTCCTTTTGGCTTACATCATGTTTTCTATATGCCTTTTTATCAAACTGCTATTGGTGGTACTTTGGAAGTCAATGGGGTTTTAATTGATGGTGCCCAAAATATTTTCTTTGCTCAACTTGCTGATCCAAATTTAAAGCACTTTAGTGTTGAAGCAACTAAGTATTTCTCTGGTGAATATATGATTATGATGTTTGGTTTACCAGGAGCAGCTTTAGCGATGTATCGCAGTGCTAAAGATGAATCTAAAAAAGTTATAAGAAGTCTTTTTTTATCAGCAGCCCTTACGAGTATGCTTACAGGAATTACAGAACCCATTGAATTTGCTTTTATTTTTGTGGCTCCTATGTTATTTGTCGTTGATGTTTTTTTAGCGGGTACAGCTTTTGTTTTAGCTCATGTTTTAAAGGTGACGATTGGGTTTACTTTTTCTTGTGGTTTAATAGATTTTCTTGTTTTTGGTGTATTACAAGGTAATAGTAAAACTCATTGGGTTTTTATTATTGTTGGTGGAGTTATGTATTTCTTCTTATATTATTTTTCATTCCGTTTTTTAATTAAGAAATTTGATTTAAAAACACCAGGAAGAGAAGATGATAATAAATTAACGATTTTTAATAAAAAGAAAATGGATTACTCTTTTGACCAATCATTACTTGATCCTCAAGTACAAATGATTATTAAAGGACTAGGTGGAAGATATAACTTTAGTGATCTTGATTGTTGTATTACACGATTACGTGCTTCTTTACAAGATCCAAGTCTTGTAAGCGAAGGTTCTTTAAAACAAGCAGGGGCAGCTGCTGTTTTATTACAGGGCAATGCTATTCAAATCATCTTTGGTCCAAAAGCTTCTTCTTTAAAAACAAAGATTGATGATTATTTAAATAATGTTCCTGCTTCTTATGATGAAGAAAAAACAATTGATTATCATACAACGGATGTAGAAATAGGAAATATTGTTGATGGTGAGGTTTTACCTATTGAAGATTGCTGCGATGATATCTTTGCTCATAAGTTATTAGGAGATGGTATCATGATTCGACCAATACATGGTTTGGTTGTTGCTCCTTGTGATGGAACGATTTCTATGATTTATCCTACAAAACATGCTTTAGGGATTGAATTAGAAAATGGTGTGGAAATATTGATTCATTTTGGTATTAATACTGTAAAATTAAATGGACAAGGGTTTGAACTTCTTGTTAAAATGAATCAGAAGGTTAAAAAAGGAGATCTGTTATGGAATGCAGATTTGAATTATATTAAAGAAAATGCCATCGATGATTGTCTTTTAATGATTATCACTAAAGGCCAAGGACCTTTAGAAAAGAACTATGGTCATAAAAAAAGTGGAGAAACAATTTTAAAAATAAAGAGGTGAACATAATGTATCAAGTCTTAAAAATATTAAACAATAATACCATTCTAGCTAAAGAAGATGATAATGAAATAATAGTTATGGCTAAAGGAATTGGTTTTGGTAAAAAAATAGATGAACATTTTGAAATTCCACCTCACGCCAAGAAATACATGATGCAAAAGAACTATCAAGCTAAAGATAAACAAAAGAAAGTCATTGACTATATCAATCCTGTTTATCTTGAAATTGCAGCTGAAATCATTAAAGAAGCAACAAATAAATTTGAACAAGTCAATCATGATATTCTTATTCCACTTGCTGATCATATTCATTTTACGATCAAACGTATGGATGAAAATATCTTGCCTAGTAATCCATTTACCTATGATATACGACTTCTTTTCCCTGATGAATATGAAGTTGCTTTAAAATCAAAAGAAATTATTAAATCTTTTATTAATAAAGAAATCAACAATGATGAAGTAAGTTTCATTACTTTACATATTCACTCGGCAATTTCTTCTAATAAAGTAGGAGAATCTATGGAAGCTGCTCGTGTTGTTCATGAAAGTATTATTAAATTACAAACCGATTTAAATATGAAAATTGATGTTGAATCAATTTCTTATGCCCGTTTAATGAATCATATTAAATTCCTAATCATTCGTTTAAATACTAATGAACAATTGCAAATGGATATTAGTGAATTTACCAAAAATAAATTTCCTTTTGCTTATGAACAAGCAATAAGGATGTGTGATAATTTATCAAAGGTACTTCATAAAGAATTACCAGAATCAGAAATTGGCTATCTTGCTTTACATTTGGAAAGAATTTTATCAAGTGCATTTCAAAATTAGGGGATCACCCCTTTTTTTATTTATTGATAAATTGTGATTGTTTTATATTATATATTATCTTTTTCATTATTTTTTTTATCAAAAAATAATGAAAGAACATAAAAACGTAAAAAAAATGATTGACGCTTACATTTTTTGATGTTAGTATATCACTGTAATTAAATTGAATATTCAATAGTGTGTAACTTTAAGTAGGCATTAACTATTTTAAAAGAAAGCAATGGGTTCATTGTATCTTCTTTTAAATAGTTGGCCTACTTTTTTTGTTATTCAATGTTAATTAGAGAGAGGGAGGAAAAATATGGTAGGAATTATTCTTGCAAGTCATGGTGAATTCGCTAATGGAATTTTACAATCTGGTTCTATGATTTTCGGTGAACAAAAAGATGTAAAAGCTGTGACTTTACAACCAAGTGAAGGTCCTGATGATTTAAGAGCAAAAATGGAAGAAGCTATTTCCACTTTTGAAAATCAAGACGAAGTTCTTTTCTTAGTTGATTTATGGAGTGGAACTCCATTTAATCAAGCTAACTTATTACTTAACGGTCATGAAGATCATTGGGCTATCGTTACTGGGTTAAATTTACCAATGCTTATTGAAGCATATGCAATGCGTATGTCTACTGACAGCGCACATGAAATCGCAACTCATATCTGTGAAGTTGCTAGAGACGGAGTTAACATTCGTCCAGAAGAATTAGAACCTAAAAAGGAAGAAGCAGTAAAAGCTGAAAAACCAGCACCTGCTGGGGCTATTCCTGAAGGAACTGTTCTTGGAGATGGACATATTAAATATGTCTTAGCTCGTGTTGATACACGTTTATTACATGGTCAAGTAGCTACTACTTGGACAAAATCAACTCAACCAACACGTATCATTGTTGTATCTGATGCAGTATCTCAAGATGCATTACGTAAACAAATGATTGAACAAGCTGCACCACCAGGTGTTAAAGCAAATGTTGTACCAGTCAAAAAGATGATCGAAGTCGCTAAAGATCCTCGTTTTGGTGCTACTAAAGCTTTATTGTTGTTTGAAACTCCTCAAGATGCTTTAAGAGCTATTGAAGGTGGCGTTGATATTAAAGAATTAAATATTGGTTCTATGGCTCACTCTGTTGGTAAAGTGGTTGTTAATAAAGCCATCGCTATGGATCAAAAAGATGTTGAAACTTTAGAAAAATTAAAAGAAATGGGCGTTACTTTCGATGTTCGTAAAGTACCTGCTGATTCTAAAGAAAATATGGACAGTCTTCTTAAAAAAGCAAAGACTGAACTTCAAAATATGAAATAGGGGGAAAATTTAATGTCTGCAATTACTATTATGTTAATTATTTTAGTAGCATTATTAGCAGGTATGGAAGGGATTTTAGATGAATTCCAATTCCATCAACCACTAGTAGCGTGTACTTTAATTGGTTTAGTTTCAGGACATCTAAGTGAAGGTATTATCTTAGGTGGTTCTTTACAAATGATTGCCTTAGGATGGGCAAACGTTGGTGCTGCTGTTGCTCCAGATGCTGCTTTAGCTTCTGTTGCTTCTGCAATTATCATGGTTTTAGGTTTAAATGGTGGTACTGTTAATACACAAACAGCTATCTCTACTTCAATTGCTGTTGCAATTCCTTTATCAGTAGCTGGTTTATTCTTAACTATGATTTGTCGTACAATCGCTATCCCATTAGTTCACTTAATGGATGGTGCTGCTGAAAAAGGAGATTTCCGTAAAATTGAAATCTATCAAATTTTAGGTATCTTATTACAAGGTGTCAGAATCGCAGTTCCTGCTGCTGCACTATGTATCGTTCCTGCTGAAGCAGTAACTAGTGTTTTAAATCAAATGCCTGCTTGGTTATCAGGTGGTATGACTGTTGGTGGTGGAATGGTTGCCGCTGTAGGTTATGCAATGGTTATTAATATGATGTCAACTAAAGAAACTTGGCCATTCTTTGCTATCGGTTTCGTATTAGCTGCATTAAGCGAATTAACATTAATCGCTTTAGGTGCTTTAGGTGTTGCTATTGCTTTAATTTACTTAGGATTAAAAGAAAACGGTGGTTCTGGTAATGGTGGTTCTACTGGTTCTGGTGATCCATTAGGTGATATTTTAAATGACTATTAATCTTGAAGGAGGAAAGAAATATGGCAGAAAAAATTCAATTAACTAAAAAAGATCGTTTATCAGTTGCTTGGCGTCATCAGTTCCTTCAAGGATCATGGAACTATGAACGTATGCAAAATGGTGGTTGGTGTTATTCAATTATCCCAGCTATCAAAAAATTATACAAAGATCCACAAGATAGAGCAGATGCTTTAAAAAGACATCTAGAATTCTATAATACACATCCTTATGTTTCAGCTCCAGTTATGGGTGTTACATTAGCCTTAGAAGAAGAAAGAGCTAATGGTGCGGAAATCAATAATCAAGCTATTCAAGGGGTTAAAGTTGGTATGATGGGACCTCTTGCAGGGGTTGGAGATCCAGTATTCTGGTTCACTTTAAGACCAATCTTAGGTGCTTTAGGTGCTTCTCTTGCTTTAGGTGGAAGTATTGTTGGTCCATTATTATTCTTCTTTGCTTGGAATATTATCCGTATGGCATTTATTTGGTATACTCAAGAATTTGGATATAAAGTCGGTACTTCTATCGCAAAAGATTTATCTGGTGGTTTATTAGGTAAAATTACTCAAGGTGCTTCTATTTTAGGTATGTTCATTATCGGTTCTTTAGTTCAACGTTGGGTAAGTATTTCATTTACTCCTGTTGTTTCTAGAGTTACTCAATCTGAAGGTGCTTATATTGATTGGAGTCAAATCAAAGGTGGAGCTGAAGGTATTAAATCAGCTTTATCTCAATATGCTTCCCTTGGAGCTAATGGATTAGATAAAATTAAAGTTACTACTTTACAACAAAACTTAGATCAATTAATTCCTGGACTTGCAGCATTATTACTTACATTACTTTGCTGCTGGTTATTAAAGAAAAAAGTTTCACCAATCGTTATTATCGTTGCATTATTTATCGTTGGTATCTTAGCTCGTTTAGCTGGAATTATGTAATTTAAAAAGTTCAATATTTATGGAGGGAATATATGGTACAATCATTAAATAAAAAAGTCGATTTAACAATTAATGCTACTTCTTATTTAGGAATGGCAAACTATGGTAAAGTGCTGGTCGGGGATGAAGCTTTTGAATATTACAATGATAAAAACGTCAATGATTATATTCAAGTTCCTTGGTCTGAAGTAACAGAAATCATGGCAAGTGTCATGTTTAAAGGAAAATGGATTCCTCGTTTTGCAGTTGTTACGAAAAACAACGGAAACTTTATCTTTTCGACAAGAGATAATAAAAAGACATTAAGAGCTGTTAGAAATTATGTTGATCCAAATAATATGGTTCGTTCTCTTAGTTTCTTTCAAGTAATCTCTCGTGGTTTAAAATCATTATTCAAACGTAAATAAATATTGAGCAAAGGAGCTTCATTGCTCCTTTTTTTGTTATAATGAAAGAGGTGATAATATGGATCTAAATAGAATACATTATTTCTTTAAAGCTGTTGAATATAAAAACTTTACGCAAGCAGCTAACGCTTGTCATATTGGACAAACAACCATGTCTAAATACATTGCTGTCTTAGAGCAAGAACTCCAAACACAGCTATTTATAAGAGAACATAGAACATTAACTCTTACTAAACAAGGAAAACAGTTCTATGAAGGAATGAAAAACATTTATGCTTCTTATCAAACTTTATGTCAAAATATTCAACAAACGAATACTTTACATATAGGCATGAAAACAACAGATTTTACAGACTTTGAAATTCTTGAAAGCTTTGAAAAGAAATACCCACATCTTTCTATTTCTTATTCTTATCTTGAAGAAAATGAATTGATGGAAGGCCTAAAAGCGCATCAACTCGATGCGTTAATTTCTCCAAGTATGCTCTCTTTCTACAAAAATAATCCAATTGAAACAACAACCTTATCTAAAGAAAACGTTTCTCTTGTTTGTTCAAAAGAACTGATCCATAAATATCATACAATAGAAAAGGTCATGCAATCTGTTCCCTATATTACAAAAGCAACAGATCAAAACTATCATCAATTATGTAAAGATGAACTTTATAAAATTTATCATACAACTTTTAATAAAGTAGAATACGTTAAAGAATTTCCCAAACAACTTCTTTTACTTAATCTATCTAGAGGTTTTTCAATCCTTCCTACAAAAGAAGTAGAAAACAGAGATCAGTTCTATTTAGAGGATATTAGTAAATACTTTGCTGATCTTGAAAAAATAGATCTTGTTTATTTAAAACAAAATAAATCAGAGAACTTAAATCTATTATTGCAACATATTCATGAAAAAAAGTGCTAGATTAAGCATTTTTTTTCGTTTTATCTTTTAACATTTATTCTATATAATACAAAGCAAGGAGTTGATGTTATGCAAAAAGATTTAACAAAAGGCAGTGCCTTAAAAAATATTATTACTTTCTCATTACCATTTTTACTTGCTAATTTCTTACAAACATTCTATGGCATGGCTGATTTATTTATTGTCGGTCAATACAATGGAGCTGCTTCTTTATCAGGAGTTTCTATTGGAAGTCAGGTCATGCATATGATTACTGTCATGCTTGTAGGAATTGCAATGGGTTCAACGGTCATGATTGGTCGTTATGTTGGTGAAAGAAAAGAAGAAGAAAAAAGGATGACTGTAGGAAATACAATCATTATCTTTATGATTTTATCTCTGATTGTTACTTTGATTTTATTATTCTTTATTAATCCGATTGTTTCTATTATGTCTACACCTGTAGAAGCAATTCAAGAAACAACACTTTATTTAAAAATATGTTTTATTGGAATTCCTTTTATTACTGCTTACAATATTATTAGTTCTATTTTTAGAGGATTAGGGGATTCTAAAAGTCCTATGTATTTTGTGGCAGTTGCTTGTTTTTTTAATATCGTGTTAGATTTTATTTTCATTGGTTATTTCAATATGCATGCCGTTGGAGCAGCATTTGGGACAGTGATTTCACAACTTATTAGTGTAATTGTTGCTTTATTTGCAATCATTAAAAGAAAATTGATTGTCATCCATAGATACCATTTGAAATTACATAAAAAAATTATTAAAGATATCTTTAAAATCGGTTTTCCTATTTCTATGCAAGATGGTCTTATTCAAGTATCATTCATTATTATTACGATTATCGCAAACATGCGTGGTGTTGATATTGCCGCAGCAGTTGGTGTTGTAGAAAAAATCATTAGCTTTTTATTCTTAGTACCATCAAGTATGCTTTCAGCAATCTCTGCTATATGTGCCCAATGTGTAGGAACAAAACAACATCAACGTGCTCGTCAAACATTACGCTATGGATGTTTTATTGCTTTAGGATTTGGAATTTTCTTTGCGATTACTTGTCAATTTATTTCCAAGGAAATTCTTTCGTTATTTACAAGTGAAGCTATCGTTATTATGTATGGAAGTCAGTATTTAAAAGGATATGTTTTAGATTGTATGTTTGCTTCTATTCATTTCTGTTTTAGTGGTTTCTTTACTGCTTATGGTTATTCTATGATTTCATTTATTCACAATGTCATCTCTATTGTTTTAATAAGAGTACCTGGAGCTTATATAACTTCTAAGCTTTTCCCTGATACTTTGCTTCCTATGGGTCTTACACCAGCATTAGGTTCTATTTTATCTGCCCTTATTTGTATAACTGTCTTTATTGTTATGAAGAAAAAGAATAAATTTGATTTTCAAAAAACGTCATCCAAGTGATGACGTTTTTACTTAAACTTAATTGAAAGAATACATGTATAATCATTCTTTATCTTTTTGTTTGTTTCTAACTCTTTTATAGGAAGAGATGTGACATGATTTTTTCCATAAGATAATGCCACTAACATTTGTTTTTTACTATATTTAATAGCTGTTTTTTCTTCAATTTTATCATAATCCCAAACATCATAGTTACTAATGTTTTCTAAAAATGAAATACCTTCAGCTATATAATACCCATCTTCAAAAGCATCTATAATCTTCAAAGTAGATGCTTCTCGATCTACTACTAAAGCAATATTTCCGGTATTTGTTCCTTTTGAAGGATTATTATAAAATGTACAGATTTCTTTATCAGATATCTTTTTACCTTTTTGATATTGGGTTAAATACATAGTTAATGAATCAAAATCTTTTTTTGAATTATAATGAAATAACAAAATATCACCTGGATGATTAGAAAGCATATTTGCTGTTTGCATTTCTGTGCTTTTTTCTAAATAAGGTTCTATATAGTTTTGTGGTTGTATTAATTTTTTGTAGATAAATATGCTTGTAATAAATATGAAAACAACAAGCATAACTATTAATAATCTTATAATTTTCTTTAGATACTTTTGTTTGTTTTTATTATCTTTTGTAATCTGAATAATATTTTCTTCTGCTTTTTGTTCAATTGTTTCTTTAGGTATATCTTCTCCAGCAAGAAACTCATTAATACTTATATCTAGTATTTTACATAATTCTAGATAAACAGAGACATCCGGTAAACAGATACCTCTTTCCCATTTAGAGACTGATTTATCAGACATATTTAACTTTTCAGCAAGCTGTTTTTGTGTTAAGCCTTGTTCTTTTCTTTTAAAAGCTATATATTTACCTATTTTGATAAGATCCATATGACCACTTCCTTTAATCAAATCATATCATTTTAAATAGAAAACAACACCTCTTATAAGTAGAATTAGTTTTTATATTATGAAAAAACAAACAAATATTCAATAATATCGATATAATGAATTTGATAATAAAAAATAAGGAGAAATATAATATGAAACAATTTCCAGAAGGATTTTTATGGGGTGGAGCTACTGCCGCTAATCAATATGAAGGTGGTTGGAAAGAAGGAGGAAAAGGAGTAAGTTGTAGTGATGTACAATTATTTACTGATCCTAAATCTATGAAAGATTTATTAAATACTCATGGGTTATGTGATATTTCTGATGAAATGATTGAAAAAGCTTTAAGTACTGATGATGAAGTTTACTATCCAAAACGTCATGGGATTGATTTTTATCATCATTATAAAGAAGATATTGCTTTACTTGCAGGAATGGGATTTAAGGTTTATAGAATGTCTATTGCTTGGTCTCGTATTTTCCCTAGAGGGGATGAATTAGAACCTAATGAAGAAGGTTTAAAATTCTATGATGCTGTTTTTGATGAATGTTTAAAATATGGAATGCAACCTTTAGTTACAATGTCTCATTATGAACCACCTCTTGCTTTTTGTATGGATTATAATGGTTGGTATGATCGTCGTTCCATTGAATTCTTTACACGTTATGTGGATGTTATTACTAAAAGATATAAAGATAAAGTTAAATTATGGCTTACATTTAATGAAATTGATTCAATTATTAGACATCCATTTATGACAGGTGGATTAATTGAATCAAGATTTAAACCTGAAGAATTTGAAGAAGTAGAATATCAAGCAATGCATCATCAATTTGTAGCAAGTGCACTTGCTGTAAAAATTACACATGAAAACATTCCTGATGCTAAAGTAGGATGTATGCTTACTAAATTAACTTATTATCCATATACATGTAAACCAGAAGATGTATTAGAACAACAACAAAGAATGAGACAAATCTATTGTTATAGTGATACACAAGTTCATGGTGAATATCCTAAATACTTATTACAAATGTATAAAAATAAAGGATTTAATATTAAAATGACAGATGAAGATCTAAAAATCATGAAAAAATATCCTGTTGATTTTATTTCATTTAGTTATTATTCATCAAGTTGTGTTGCTGCTGATACAAAAGGCTTAGAAATGAGTGCAGGTAATACAGAAACAGCTATTAAAAATCCATATATTCCAAGTTCTGATTGGGGATGGCAAATTGATCCTATCGGTTTAAGAATTTCTTGTGTAGATTTATATGATCGTTATAGAAAACCATTATTTATTGTGGAAAATGGTTTAGGAGCAAAAGATACTGTGGAAGCTGATGGTTCTATTAATGATGATTATCGTATTGATTATTTAAGAGAACATATTAGACAAATGTATAAAGCTATTGAAGAAGATGGTGTTGAATTAATGGGTTATACAACTTGGGCACCAATTGATTTATTATCTAACTCTACAAATCAAATGTCTAAACGTTATGGATTTATTTATGTAGATGTTGATGATTATGGTAATGGAACTTATAAACGCTCTAAAAAGAAATCTTATGATTGGTATAAAGAAGTTATTGCGACTAATGGATCTTCTATTTTAGATGACTAGTTAAGGAATCGAAAGATTCCTTTTTTCATACGTATTATCTTGCGTACTATCATACGTACTTTTTATATTTTCTTTTATTGAAAATCATAGAAAGGGACTTTGTGATATAATTAGCTAAAGGAGATTTTTTATGAAAGAGAAAGTATTATTTTTTGATATAGATGGGACATTAGTATGCTCACAAATGGGAATTTATGAAATACCTTTAGGTGTAAAACAACAATTAAATAGATTAAAGAAACAAGGACATAAACTCTTTATTTGTAGTGGAAGACCCAAAGCCATGTTAGATGAAAAATGGCTCGATGGAACTTTTGACGGTTATATTTTAAATAATGGTGGTTATGTAGAAATTGATGGAAAATCTATTTATGAAAATAGAATGGATTATGAGTTATGTTTAAAGACAGCAAATATGTTAGAAGAACTTCATTGTGATTATATGATTGCGACAGCGAATCATTTATACATTGATCCTTCTTATAAAGAACTTTATAACTTCTTTGTTCAAAATGGACATTTTAAAGATCTATTTACAACAAAGTTTGATCGTAATGAGGTATTAAAAAGAGCGATTAAAATAGAAGCCAATGTTACAAATAAAGATCGTGAAAAAATAGAAAAGTATATCCAAAATGATTTTGGTTATGTTATTAATTTTGATGAACATGGCAGTGATAATGCTTTTGAATTCTATTCACCAACGATTTCAAAAGCTACAGGTATTCAAAAAGTTCTTGATTATTATCATTTAGATCAAGATGACACATACGCTTTTGGTGATGGAGAAAATGATTTAGAAATGATTGAATTTTGTCGTGTAGGGGTTGCTATGGGAAATGCCTGTGATTTATTAAAAGTTAAAGCAAATATTATTTGTAAATCGGTTGTTGATGATGGTTTAGAAGATATTTTAAAAATACTATTTAGTGATTAAGGAGAAATCTATGATTGTATTTCATGAAGAAAGTAAAACTTTTCATTTGTATAATAATGAAATTAGTTATGTGTTTAAAATCTTAGAAAATAATCAATTAGGACAACTCTATTATGGAAAAAGAATTCATGATCGTAAAGACTTTGATCATTTATTAGAACTCTTTCCTCGTCCTATGTCACCTTGTAGCTATAAAGGGGATTTAAGTTTTTCATTAGAACATATTAAACAAGAATATCCTGTTTATGGTTCAGGTGATTTACGTCATCCTGCTATCGATATTTTACAAGAAAATGGGAGTCATATTTTAAACTTTGAATATGTAAGTCATGAAATCATACAAGGAAAACCAAAATTAAAAGATCTTCCTGCTACCTATGTAGAAAATGAAAACGAAGCCCAAACTCTTATCATTACCTTATATGATGGAGTCATTGAAACAAAGCTTCAATTAAGTTATACTATTTATCAAGATTTTCCTGTAATTACAAGAAATGCTTTTATTGTTAATGAGGGGAAACAAAAATTAAGACTTAATCAAATGATGTCTATGTCTTTAGACTTACCTGATCAAGATTATGAAATGATTGAACTTACAGGATCATGGGCAAGAGAACGTTCTATTAAAACAAGAAAACTTACAGAAGGTATTCAAAGTATTTATTCTTTAAGAGGATGTTCATCTCATCAATTTAATCCTTTTATTGCTTTAAAAAGAGAAGATTGTAAAGAAACAAGCGGTGAAGTTTTAGGTTTTAGTTTGGTTTATAGTGGTAACTTTTTAGCCCAAGTAGAAGTTGATAATTATCATGTCTCACGTGTCTCTATAGGAATTCATCCTCATTGTTTTGAATATCTATTAGATCATTTAGATTCGTTTCAAAGTCCTGAAGTTGTGATGGTTTATAGTAATCAAGGATTGAATAAGATGTCTCAAACATATCATCAACTTTATCAAAAAAGACTTGCTAGAGGGAAGTATCGAGATCAAGTAAGACCTATTTTAGTGAATAATTGGGAAGGCACCTATTTTGATTTTAATGAAGATAAGATCGTTTCAATGGCTAAAACAGCAAAAGAATTAGGAATTGAGTTATTTGTATTAGATGATGGTTGGTTTGGTAATAGAAATAATGATCATCAAGGATTAGGGGATTGGCTTCCTAATTTAGATAAATTGCCTCATGGAATTAATGGTTTATCAAAGAGAATTCATGATTTAGGTTTAAAATTTGGATTATGGTTTGAACCAGAGATGGTCAATGAAGATTCTAACTTATATAGAAATCATCCTGAATGGGTATTAAAAACACCTCATAGAAAGAGTTGTCATGGAAGAAATCAATATATTTTAGATTTTTCTAATCCTGAAGTTGTTGAATACATTGCCCAGGCAATGATGAATGTGATTGATGATTCCTATATTTCATATATTAAATGGGACATGAATCGTTGTATGTCAGAAGTCTATTCAAGCATTCATGATGTTTCATCACAAGGAAGAGTCATGCATGAATATATCCTAGGTGTTTATCATTTATACGAGGTTTTAACCAATAAATACCCTGATATACTCTTTGAATCCTGTGCAAGTGGAGGCGCACGCTTTGATCCAGGAATGCTTTATTATGCCCCTCAATGTTGGACAAGTGATGATACTGATGCCATAGAAAGATTAAAGATTCAATACGGAACCTCTCTTGTTTATCCTTTATCTTCTATGGGATCACATGTATCTAATATTCCTAATCATCAAACATTTAGAAAAGTGCCTTTACAAACACGTGCTAATGTAGCTTATTTTGGTACTTTTGGTTATGAATTAGATGTTAATTATTTAAGTGATGAAGAAAAAGAAATCATTAAAAAACAAATTAGTTTTATGAAACAATATCGTTCTTTATTTCAATTTGGAACATTTTATCGTTTAAAAAGTCCATTTACATCAAACGAAACAGCCTGGATGGTTGTCTCTCATGATAAAACACAAGCAATTGTTGGTTACTATCGACCTTTACAAGAAGTTAATGTTGGATATCGTCGTTTACCTTTATTAGGTTTAGATGAAGATAAGATGTATCATGTTAATGGTTTAGATTTATATGGAGATGAATTGATGAATGTGGGACTTATTATAAGTGATAGTTCTTGTGGTGAGAATAAGGATGGTATTGGAGATTATTATTCTAAATTATATATTTTAAAGGAGAAAAAAGAAAATGAGTAATGAATGGTGGAAGAAAGAGATAGCTTATCAAATTTATCCTAAGAGTTTTAAGGACTCTAATGGAGATGGAATTGGTGATTTAAGAGGGATTATTGAAAAGCTTGATTATTTAAAGGATTTAGGAGTGACTTTGTTATGGTTATGTCCTATTTATAAATCACCTATGGATGATAATGGATATGATATTTCTGATTATTATGATATTAATCCTGAATTTGGAACAATGGCTGATTTAGAAGAATTGATTGAAAAAGCTAAAAATAAAGGAATTAAGATTATTATGGATCTTGTGATTAATCATAGTTCAGATGAACATGCTTGGTTTCAAGAAGCACTAAAAGATCCAAATAGTCCTTATCATGATTATTATATCTTTAAATCCTCTAAAGATGGTAAAGAACCAAATAACTGGAGATCTGTTTTTGGAGGTTCAGTATGGCAAAAGGTAGAAGATAGAGATGAATATTATTTCCATGCTTTTTCTAAAAAACAACCTGATTTAAATTGGGAAAATCCAGCTTTAAGACAAGAACTTTATAAAATGATTAATTGGTGGTTAGATAAAGGAATTGCTGGATTTAGAGTTGATGCGATTAACTTTATTAAAAAAGATCAAAGATATTTAGATGGTCCTGTTGATGGACAAGATGGTTTAAGTGCTTGTTTTGCTTATTCTAGAAATCAACCAGGAATTGAAGTCTTTTTTGATGAATTAAAGAAAGAAACTTTTGAAAAACATAATTGTATGACAGTCGCTGAAGCTGTTGGGGTTCAATATAAGGATTTAGGTATTTTTATTGGTAAAGATGGATGTTTTTCAATGATGTTTGATTTTAATTATTGTAATTTTGATATTAGTGAAGATGAAGAATGGTTTAAAAGACAAGATTGGACAGTTAAACAATTTAAAGAACTTTTATTTACAAGTCAAAGAGAAGTTCAAAAGCTTGGATGGATTGCAAGTTTCTTAGAAAATCATGATCAACCTAGAGCAATCGATAAATTTGTTTTAGATAAAAAAGAGCATAATTATTATTCACAAACAATGCTTGCTGGTATGTTCTTTAACTTAAGAGGAACACCATTTATCTATCAAGGTGAAGAAATTGGTATGGAAAACTTTGAAAGAGAAAGCATTGATGAATTTGATGATATTGGAAGTCATGGACAATATCAAAGAGCTTTAGAAGAAGGCTTTACTAAAGAAGAAGCCATGCATTTCCTTAACCTTAGAAGTAGAGATAATACCAGAACACCAATGCAATGGGATAATAGTAAATACGCTGGATTCAGTGATCATGAACCATGGTTAAAAATGGCAGGAAGCCAAGATAAAATCAATGTTGAAAGTCAATTCAATGATCCAAATTCAATCTATAGCTTCTATAAAAAAATGATTTCTATTAGAAAACAAGAAGATACTCTTGTTTATGGAGATTTTGAAGAAGTAAATACTGTAGATGATGTTATTGGTTATAAACGTACTTATCAAGGACAAGAAATTATTTGTTTATGTAACTTTACAAACACTGAACAACCAATTCCTGATATTCAAGGAAACATCTTGTTAGATAACTACAACAATTACAACCCAACAACCTTAAAACCTTATCAATTTATTATGATCAAAAAATAATAACAGCCCTTTAGTGATAAACTAGAGGGTTTTTTATTGCCGTTATCGGCAAAAACTATATATTTTAACAACGTATAAATTTATGTTTTTTGCCGATAATATGATATACTATATAAAAATACACATATTTGATATAGAAGGAGATATAAAAATGAATTATCTTTCAGTTGCAGATATCGCAAAAAAATGGAATATATCAGAACGCAGTGTAAGAAATTATTGTTCTAAGGGTCGTATAGAAGGTGCTTTTCTTACCGGTAAAACTTGGAATATCCCGGAAAATGCAAAAAAACCGGAACGTATGAATAAAAGAAAAGAAAAGCCTAAAACATTACTTGCTATTTTACAAGAAGAAAAAGCAAGTAAATACTCTGGTGGTATTTATCATAAAACACAAATTGATTTAACTTATAACTCAAATCATATGGAAGGTAGTCGTTTAACTCATGATCAAACTCGCTTTATTTTTGAAACAAATACAATAGGTATAGAAAATGAAGTTCTTAATGTTGATGACATTATTGAAACAACAAATCACTTCCGTTGTATTGATATGATTATTGATCATGTAAAAACAGAACTAAATGAAAAGTTTATTAAAGAATTACATTTTATATTAAAAAGTGGAACAAGTGATTCTAAGAAAGATTGGTTTGCCGTGGGAGATTACAAAAAAATTCCAAATGAAGTTGGAAATATGAAAACACCTCTTCCTGAAGATGTTGATAATTTAATGAAAGACTTATTAAAAGAATATAATTCAAAAAAAGAAAAGACATTCGAAGATATTTTAGATTTCCATGTACAATTTGAAAGAATACATCCTTTTCAAGATGGTAATGGTAGAATTGGTAGATTAATTATGTTTAAAGAATGTTTAAAATACAATATTGTACCATTCATTATCGAAGATAATTTAAAAATGTTCTACTATCGAGGATTAAAGGAATGGAATAATGAAAGAGGTTATTCAGTAGATACTTGTCTTGCCGCTCAAGATAGATATAAAGCTTGTCTGGATTATTTTAGAATCAATTATTAAATACAGCAGAATTCCTCTAATGATAAACTAGAGGTTTTTGTTATTGCAAAAAAATAGGACCATGTTTCCTACACGGTCCTTACAAAATATATTTCATATATTTTTCTATGCATTTTCATTTTAATTAACATTATATTGCTTGTCAATGGAAATTAATGTAAGCGCCAAATAAAATAGTGTATTTAAAAAAGTCGATTGAATTGATACAATGATCAATTTAGTTGGCTTTTATTTCAAATTTTTCTTTTATCTCTTCACTCTATGGTAAGAACCAGTCCAGTCTTTCTGGATCTTCAACTAGATCTTGTTGAGGTAAATAATCAAGGATGAATTCAATATAATCGTATGGATTAAGTTTATTGGATTTAGCTGTTTCAATCAAGCTGAATACTGCTGCACTTGCTTCAGCTCCTTTAGTAGAAGTTGAAAACAGCCAGTTCTTTCGATTATGTGCTATAGAACATAACCGAAAGAATTTACCATTTTCAAGTTTTTTATAAAGTAATACAAAACCATCACCTTCCCAG